>Ga0181612_165158_pt1 | contig 15569 bp, 12 predicted proteins | sample HoacroProtozoa21_FD_119630 | JGI IMG/M metagenome (GOLD analysis project Ga0181612, IMG submission 119630) | Hoatzin crop microbial communities from Cojedes, Venezuel. Combined Assembly of Gp0051906, Gp0051904, Gp0051908 | reverse complement strand
TATTCATCTCTCATTAATCACACACAAAGACTTATGTATATAAAAAAACAACAAGAGTATAGAATGAGAAAAGTGGGGTATATACTATACAAAGGTTTTGCGTTCTGGTGGGGGGGGGGGGGGGGGAGGGAAGAGAGGGAAATTAAAATCAGACAGGAAATTCCACCAGAACAAGCTGGCTTATGTCCTAATAACACAGGATTGTGCCAACTCCTCAGAAAGCAGAGAAGGGAAAGAAAAAAAAGAAAAAAAAAAAGAAAAGAAAAAAAAAAAGAAAGAAAAAGAGAAAAGCAGCCCTCTAGGCTGACTCAGATCTGAGGCTACATTGTGGTTCAGCCGTGGCTACAATTGTAAAGGGAGAAAGGCAGCACAAGCGAATAAAAGGCAGCTTGCTTTTCGGGCAAGTTGCTGTTACAGAATGTAACTCTTGTATGAAAGCACGGCCACTGCCGCTTTGTCGAGAAAAGACACAGCCCGGTAAGCTCGAAGGGCCAGATGGATCCTGGGGCTTGTTCTCCCAACAGCTGCTGCCAGAGAATGGGAAGAAGAAAAAGAACAACAACAAAAAAAATCCCAACCAGCAAGGAAGAAATCCCGGCGCGCGAGGGCCAAGCAGGGAGGTGGGGGCAGACCAGATGGTGGTTCAGCTTGTGCCTGCCACGACGGGCAGCAAGAGAAAAATCAGTACATCAAAAACACCTAGGCAAACCTACGGACCCCTGGAGAGAGAAATGTTCATGGAAGAAAAAATGCCTACAGGTTTAAGGGGAGGAGTTTCCTCCAAGTTGTTGTCATCCTGCTTCCTGGGAAGCCAGTAGCATCCTGGATTCAGCAACTGCCTGCACCTCCAGCTGATGCAGCGATTTCCAAAAAAGCCGGGCCAAAGGGGTTTGCTACCGACTGCTCTGGGATCGGGCCAATGAATGGCAAACTCTTTCATTCCGGCGTGTATTTCACGTTAAAGCTCATTTCACAGTGGGAGCCACGTCGTTTGAAACGGCTGGTGAAAAGGGATTGTGTGAACCTCAGCCGACTGCTGAGTGCTAGGAGTATTCCCCAATATCCCCTCCCATCGTCCCGCGGTCCCCAATACCCAGCTGTGAGAGACCCCCCAGCTCCTCAAGACGTTTCTTTTTCTGGGTACCACAAGGAGAGAGAAATTCATTCAATGCACGTACACAGGAGGTCCTGACAGAGGTCCTGCCTGCCGTGGCAGGGCCCTGGGGAGCTGAGAACTGGAGCGCGAGTCCGTAGGCAGCTGACCAAGCTGCTCTGTATGGCTCAGCTGCTCCTGGAGCTGGATTTTACATCCAAGAAAATTTTTCCTTGGCTCTTAAAAGTGCAACTGCTTCAGATCGCCTATAGTAAAAGGCTAAACTGTAATTTGCAGTTAGATGGGGTCTTTATGGGAGAAAGCAGTAACTGGCATTTACGACCAGGAAGCAGCAGAGGCACCAGAGGACACTGATGCCCTCAGTTGCATCCGACACGACCAAGCCCAGGATCTCCAATGGTGAGATGTGGAGGGATAGGGAAGTTCAGCAGCCTCAGACAGGGGACAAGGAGACTGCTTAAGCAGCAAAGGGCAAAACCAGTGAACGAAAAAGGAGGGAAAGCCCATCAGCTATCACACAGAGCTCTTTGCACGACACTTCTCATCCGACAGCAAAACTAGCAAAGCCATGACCATGCACCTTCCTTCCACTCCTGCAAATAAAAGCTTGTAGAGGAGCGTCATCACAAGCTGCATCCCCAGGAGCAGGTCTAGAGATGGGGAAGCCTTTTAGCATTCAAATCGACCTTGCCTCAAGCCCCCAGCCACACATCCACACCTCTCCCCGGAGGTGTCACAGGTACTCACGCAATCATACACTGAGCCAGCTCAGGGAGTTCATCCAGTTTAGAACTAATCACCTAAAATTTTATTGCATGGGGCTTTGGCTGGATCAACTCCCTGAACCTGTTTACCATGAGATCACTGGTGCATGAATGAGCAAAGGCGGCTGCAGTTCAGCAACCATTTCCAGCCAGGCTGCCACTGAAAGCAGAAGTCCTGACCTTCCTTGGCCACTCATCCTCACGTTGTGCCACTCCCCGTCACGGTGGCCAGGCTGCTTTTGTGCGGCTGCAGGGCTGACTGGACTGAGGAGCACAGCCCGCTGAAGGACAACTCACCCCTTCCCAAGGGCTGGTGCTCAGCTGGGCGAGCTTCATGCTCACCCTCCTGCTTCCCAGGTGCTGGTCCTCAGGGGCACGGCTGCTTCTAGTGTTGGCCAAACTAAGTGTACAGAGAAGCTGGGCGGACTGGCCATTGCAAACTAAATACTTCTTCCCAAACCCTCCAGGCAGCGCACCAGGAGATATCGGCACAAGGAGCTGGCACAACTTGCAGGAGCTGGAAAGGCTCCTTGCAGAAGAAAAACTCCCAAGCAGATGCTTAAATCCCATGACAGCGCAGGTGTCAGTGCCAACAAGAAAGGGCACGCCAGCCCGCCCTGAGCACAGACCTACCTGAACGGTCTGCCCCGCCCCAGGCTGCTTGCTGCCATCGCGGGGACACCCGTACCCCCTCGCGCTACAAAGACTTTCTCAATCCTTCAGCACAAGGCCGTGCTTCAAATGCAGTGCTGGCATTTCTAGCCTCTCCAATCCAAACCACAGGAGTGAGTTTGCTTTCTTTATGCATATGCTCCTCCAGGCACTAAAACAAACTGAAATCAAACTGTTCCTATAGGCAATGGCTTGAGATATTTCCCCTCCGTATGAAAGGTCTGTTTATATTATTTGTGAAATTGAAGAAATCAAGTCTGGAAAAACCCCGTGCAGCGTCTGCTATGTGTTTTGACCAAACTTCTTTTTGGAAATAGAAGCAAAGATGCCTGCTCTCTACTAGAGTCATGATAAAATTTCAGGGCCAGGTATTTTTTTCTTGTATTTATACTCAAGTGATAAGCATCTCGATTGCCTTCAAAGAAGAGGTTTGGGAGCTTTCACACTTCAGAACATCAGTCCCCAAAGCACTCCTAGTCCATAAAGATGAAGAGGATGCTGCACAAGCTGGCTTTTAACCAAGAGTAAGGCAGCCTGCTGCTCTTAACTAAGCAGAAGGTCTGATGAGGAGAGGGGTGAGGAAGCTATCTGTTTTACCCAGCTGTGGTTTTGGTGCAGGCTAATAACTCCCATGTATCATCCTGCCGCGGTATGAAGATTTTCCGGCTGGTGTTAAAAATGGTCCCAGTGCAGTCTGCAGTGGATTCTCTGGGCAGCTCATGCAAAGTGCTGGTTGTTAGCATGCTGCTTGTGTAATGAGGGTGCTTAAGCCTGTAAGGGGTCTCTGGAAGGTCCTGAAGAGTGATTGCAGTTCAGGAGACTCACCCACCTGGCAACACGCTGATTTATGGCCTGCTCAGTTAATAGCCCTGCTTAACACAAGAGTTTGTCGAGATTAAGTAATTGCCTGAAACAAAAAGTTTATTATCTTTAAGTCTCTGCTGATGAATGACTGGGTGTTGGAAGAATCATGTGTAAGATCATCTGTGATTCCCTCCCACTTTCAGGGGGGCAAAAAAAGAAAAATTATAAGATTTTAAATGACAAGCTTTTCCAAAAGAAGTTTGAAAGTTCACAACGTACACTGAAACGCAGTTGCAGACAGTTACATGCAGGAGGCTTCACATTTTGTGTGCCATCTAATAAATGGCTCAAGTAATAACACAGTTCTGTGATGCATTTTTCCCCAAGAGCTGCAAAATAGTTTGTAAACATTAATTAATACCCTCCCTTGAGAGATAGCTGGTCCTGTCACACAATAAGAAGATTAAGAATAAATCAAGATGCAAAGCCTCTTTCGTTTCCATACATCACATAGCGGCTTTTTCCAGTCCTAGAAAAATCTGGAAATTTTCCAGTCTAGAAAACACTGCAGATAATTGCAAAGTTAAAAGATGCCGCATGCTAAATTCTACTACAATTATTACTCATCTCTATTTCTAGAAGCTTCATCAAGGTTAATTGACTTGATTAATGCCACACACTTATGCTGCCTCATGAAACTGAGATCCAAAGTGCATCAGAGCAGAAGGCTTTGTGACCCACCTTGGTCCATCCACACCCCAAGATGAGACGCCTGCCTGCTGAGCATGCCTCGCAGTGGGGCTCGTGCTAGATCACACGATGCAAACCTCTCCTCCTTCATCCCTTATTTGCTTTCCATCCCCAAATTTGCTCAGAGTTGGCACATGAGAAAGAGAGTTTGGACACGAGGGAAATAGGACTGACAAGAAACCCCTGTCTCTATTGCAGCTGCGAAGTAACGTTCCCACAGCCCCAGATGTCAGACATGCTGTCCCTCCTAACATCACTTTGAGGCCTTCCTGCAATAAAATAGGACTTGGCTCCAGCTTTTCCTAGTGCTTCTCATATTACCTTTTAATCCAAATACATATGGTTCAGGAAGTGCTGAGAGACTTGCATAAAAGGATATACACTAAGAGAATGCAAACCCTGGAAAAAAAAGGAAGAGATCTGCAAGGCTCCCTTGGCCCCAGACATGTGCCCCCCCCAAATCCCCAGCATATTAATCAAGAGCCTGATGAGATTCCTTTTGAAATCCCCCAGAAGATTTCTGTAGACTTCAGTGGTGTTTGGATCAGGCTACAAACTCAGAATAAATCATAAACTGGCTACATCTGCCAAGTTTATTTCTTTCTTTTCTAGGTTTAAGAACAAATCCATTTTACTGCTGGGAAAAAGCAGAACGAAATAACTGACAAGAGTTCAAATATCCTGTATCACTCCCCATATTAATTCAACCAGTCAATCTATTCCGTAACTTTGGGAAGTGAAACAGATTACTTTATCCACACCAAACCACAAAATCCATGCTGTTTCATTTGGGTGCATTTTATTATTTAATAGAACCTGTGCAAACCCCTTTCTCTTGGGTTAAAAGTGGCAATTTGGAGGACTAAAGTTAAGCACAGTCTTACGGTAAGGTAAAAAAAATCAAATGAAAACTACACTGAAGGAATCTAATGATCACCATGATCTTCCCATCCACCCAATCGATTTTGGAGATGCTAAAAAACATCTAATCTTAAAGACTGCACAAAAAGAAAGGACTTCAAAATGTGACACCAATCAAAAGAGTTTTGTGACAGCGGGAGTATTTTTAATGACGCGACGTAATCTGAAACTGTTCCCTGCAACCTCATGCTTTGCATAAATCTCCATGGTTTTACTAATTCGTGGCTAATGCATTGCTTTTTTTTTTTTTAAACTGTATCTACCACTGACAGCAAATTCCCACTTGTAAAAGACCACATTTAACTTCCAAGTTGTGTGATTCTACACCATGTCTCTCTACTAGCATCCACCCTCAGTGAGCAGAAAAAGGAGCAGCTTCCCCACTCTCAATTCAAAGCATGGCTGATGTGTGCTAATAACTTCAAGCCAACTTGAGAGATTTGCAGGATGGGGAGCCTCCTATGGCAAACAGCTTCAGATAACATTTGGGGTTTTATTTATTCATTCATCATCTGCTGAAAGCAACGTTAGCACTGGCTTTGACTTGGAAAGCCACTGCACGATGGATATAACATCATATGGGACTTTTCTCTCATTTTTGGCATTGTTCTGGAATAAAATCAACGACTGTGATATAGCAACACCTACAGAGCAGCACGGGACAGAAAAAGACATGCTGGTAGGAGAGGCTTGGGGAAGACCCTTGGATTTGCTTCCACCCACTGCTTGGGGCTCATTGCACCATTTCAGGATGGGATCTACACAATTGCTTGCTTACTGGGCCCCCGAACTAGGGCAACAGCAGAAATGGGCACATTAAGGTCTTCAGAAATGCAGTACTGGCAGATCAAAACATCCGTGAATGCTGTGTTTTACTGAAAACACACTTCCAACTTTGAAACAGGTACTGCTATCAGGCTATTAGTACAAGCATTTTACTTTGAAGTATGTACTGTGATTCTTGCAGTTTTACTCCTGGCTCTCGTATTTGTTTGACTCTAGTTACTTCTGTAATTTATCTTCCCACAGCAAAATTCAGACTTTAAGATGCTCATCCAGAGTGGTACCGGTATATGCACCCTCTTTCTGTGCTCCCCTTTTATCAGGCATGATTTTCTCAATAAGAAACAGTAAAGAAAAAAAAAAAAACACGCTTTTCAATCCCGGTGATGTTAGATCTCAGGTTTTCCCATGAGAAAATCACTTAGCACTTCTCTGACTTCAGGTGACTCATTGCTGTAACCCTGCTGAGGCTCCCATACTCCCCTCGCGATGTTTAACCCATGCATGTAGCTTGCCTCAGTGCGGTAGGCGTGTTGGCATTTGCTAATAGGCTTCCTGGGTTGTCGCCTGGATGTGATGGGTGAGACAAAAGATTATGCGATGATTTCTGTTTACAGAGCAGTTATGATAAGCTGACATTTGCCTCTAGCTGTTGGGTTTGATAACTCAAACATGGCCTACATGAGTGCTCGCCCTCTGAGCCGGTGATGCTGTCGTTGAGGGTCGTTTTAGAGGAACTTTTCCACATAACCTCATGAAAATTACAAGCGAATTTCTAATGCGTGTGAATGAGGCCGTATTGACAGCTGAGGAAGCCACGGTGCCTTAATCTCTGCATTCACGTCATCACGTCACATCACCTGCACCACCTCACCGGTGACAGTCAGTGCTCTGACAGAGGCTCAGTTTCCTGGCCCCCCATGTCCAAGGATCATTTCCTTCCCCCAGTCCCACAGGGTAAATTTCAGTATAAACTAGACATGTTCCTAGGATGGGCCACCCGCTGCTGGGGACCCCCATCAGCATCCTCTGTTGAGCAGCAAAGCTCCAGCAGCAGATGCCTTTGAACATCTGAACCAGTATTTTCCCACTACCAACCCTGATTTCACAGCTCTTCACTCATAGGCAAACACTCCTACGAGTGCTTAAAAGGAGAAGGGATCTGAGTCAGGGACAGGGGACACAAAGAAACCACATTGTAAAAGTGACTTTGTTCCTCAGGGACCAAGACTTCCAGGTAGGCACCAGCACCTTTAAATATTGCTGGGGTTGCTGAGGAAGAGGAAGGAAAGAAAGGGCCCAGATGAACCCGTGCCAGCATCATGCTGGTTGTCAAAGCCATGAGTGGTTGAGGTGATGGCACATCTAACCGCAGTGGTGGATTCACAGGACGCTATCCCATTTCTCCAGGAATCAGCTGGAACCACAGATCCTTCCATGTTCACTTACTAAAAGATGGGGTAGAAGAGGAGGAGGAAGAAAAAGAACGGGAGAAACTAGGATGTGAAGAAAGGGGAAAACAGGCTATTGCAGATACCTTTCTAAATTATTAATTGAACTACAATGGCCTCAAATTGCTATGGCTGTGTTTAATTGTTCACACACTTCCCTATGAGATTTTCAGTTATTCGGATGGACAGCAAACAAATTTGTGGGCACAATGATTTTCTAGATTATTGGTTCTTCTACATTTCTCAGGGTGCATTCTTCTCTTACCTTCTCCTGACTTTATCTCATCTAGTTTCAGTGCAAGCCACATCCATATTGCAAAAGAGTTGCCAAACACAGCTTTGCCAGTACATATAAGTGCTAATTATTATTACTTAAACTGTTGTGACCACTGCTCCCAGCTGAGAAAGGACTTCTGGAGTATAATCCAATCACAGGCACCCCATCACCTCTCCTGGCAAACACCACGGGGTTGACATACGACTGGGGAATGCAGGCAGACTGGTTAATGTGCTTTCCTCTGACACAAACTACTATGTGATCACATGAAAGAAATCTGTTCATAGCTGGACAAAGAAGGGACATTAATTGATCCATTGGCAAATAATGCTTTGCTGTCAAATCAACATTCACCTTCAACTACATGATGTTCCTTTTTTTACCAGCACCTGGTCCCAAGAAACATGTAATTTATTAGTTGTAAGTACTCTTTTGCTACACTTACTTATGTCCGGTAATACCGTAGTTTGCAAGCAGTTCCACTGAATTAATGAAGCTCCAGCTGGGACTGGATGGCAGATCTGGTCTTTGGAAAACAGCGCTCAATTCAGGAAAGTGATGGTGCACATCCTTGTGTCCATCACAGCGCAGTTATCCGTCTCTTTTCAAAGCCTGAACTTTCAAGCAACAAGACGCAAATGTCTCAGCCCGGTCACGCACAGGCGGCGAGAAAGGCAGGGCCAGGTCTCCATCCACCCGTGTCAGGCACGTCACCCACGCTCCAGCCCTCCACCCAGGGTCAGGAGGAAAGGGCAATTCTGCTCCCCACACTGGGACACCTGAGACTGAACCCATTGCGGCTGGAGTATATGTGGACTGCCAAGTAGGGAAAAGAGCAGAGAGATGTTCTGTGTTGGGAAATGTCGGGGCTGCTCTCTCAGCATCAGAAGTAAAATTCTGCAACTTCGGCTCCCAGTGGAAACAAAAAGCTCGTTTTTATCACCTCACCTCATCCTGGGTCTGTAGAGAAGTGAAAGGCGAACACAGAGACTGCTAAGATCTTTAGCCACATTTACCGAAACCTTTTGACACCAAGGCTATTTTTATTAGCTAAGTGCACTATGCCTGTATCAGAATGCAAGTTTTATTGCTTACAGTTCAGCCTTGCAAAAAGCCTTTTCCAATCACTGTCTGTGGCAATGATAAGCCTTAATGACATAGGGAGAGGTTACAGTACCTCCTAGCACAGCCTGGCACGTAGAGCAGCTACAGATATCCCACGCATTGCTAACCTTCCTCAGCCTCCACTCCCCTGCAGAGCTCTCCGAGCACCAGGGCTGCTTGTACAAACACCCGGTTCGGCCAGTTAGCTGGACATGTTGGAATAGCACACGAAAACAGGAATAAAACTCGGGTCTGCGGTTTTGTTTGGCTTTCTGAAACAGCACAATAAGCACTTTTTTACTACTTAGAATGGGATGATATGTTTGGTGTTCTCCTCCTCCTCCCCATCTTCTGGCCAGCAGGATCAATACCCAGCAACACCCAAGGACCTCCAAGCAGCCCCAGCGGGTCAGACGAGGCTCGAGGTGTGCTATCTCTTGCAATGGCCATATCCCAGAGAAGACCCCAAGGCCAGAAGACACATGCGTCTATACTCCAGAGTACTCCACCTAAGCAGTTTCTCACCTCAGGTCCTGAGCCAGAGATGTGCCTTTGTATTTAAAAACCTTTGAGAGGTTTCCATTCCAAGCTGTGCCTCAGTTTCCCCAGCAGCAGAATGGAAAACAAAGTTGCCCTTAGTTTTACAAAAATCTTTTGGCAACTATACCAATGCTCGCAAATGACTTCAAGAAAGCTTGGACAAAAGGATCCATATGTGTGTAAAACTCTCACTTTTAAAATTTTCTTTTAATTACACAGGATTCCCTACCTGTCTAATTTTTTTTCCTGGAACTGCTGTCTCTTTCAAACCAATAAACTGCATCCCAAGTGAATAACAGCAGCTTAGAGTGATACAATCTTAGTGCCTAACACTATGCCTCAGAGCATCGCATGCAACACCAGTATTGAGAAACCAGGAACTTGAACATATGCAGTCAGACCGCTCGAGGTGGGAGTTCAGAGACAAATAATTCAACCTTTCATCACTCTCTAATCCCAGGAAAGATATCAAGGTTAAACTACTGAGAAAAATACAGCGAGTGTTAGGCAACACGGAGTTCACTTTGGAAAGGCATAATTAGCCTGCTTGCCATGGTCACCCTGCTCAAGAATTTGAACCTACAGTAATTTCTTCCCTTACAAGATGCACGACCCAAGTAGGTGCGTTCGCCATCTGCAGCCACGACTTGGGTTCGGTGTCAGCCACTTGCTCTATAATTGGCTCTTTATTGTGAGTTACCACGAAAGGCTCCAGGCAGTCCCCACAGACCTTGCCCTTGATCTGAGTTAAGATACTTTGACCTGTGATCCTTTATAATAAATGATATCCCCCCGTTAAAGTATGCTGTCTTCAACAATATGGGCCTGCCCTCAGGAAATGGGAAAGGAATTTTCCTGTAAAGGCAGATTAAGGAAATTCCATGCAAATTTCATGCATTTTGAATAATCTTCTGAACCGTGACGAACCAGCTTCCCCTTGCAGGGATCCTGCTCCAAACCGTTCTAGTTTGAAGACAAATTTCGCTGTCACTTTCTTGGCGGTGAAGCGCACTGTTTTTCTTGGACTCGGCACGACAGGCTGAGCGTGGTGCTTGGTGCAGCTCGGCCCTTGGGCTTTTCTGCCCAGCAGACAGAAAGCACCACTCAGGCATTGGTACACTCATGTGCAAAGATGGCTGGAGCTTAAAGTTTACACACAGCCCGATATTGCCCATTGAGATGGGATGAGCTCCTGTGCGTGGATCAAAGTGGATTTCTTCTTGTCCTGACACCCCCGACCCTTGGCCCAGCAGGTAACAAAGAGGCAGAAAAACCTTCCCTCCTGGTGCTGGCTTTCTTCCTCTGTTCTTAGTAGCTTGTGATATTCTGGGTTTGGGATGGGATGGTGGTCAGCATCTGTGTGACCCGCACTGGTGGTGTCTGGCTGGGAGAAAGCCACCCATCAGTTGTCCTCTCCCAGGCACCCTCCTCTGGGGCAGCTCAGCATGTCCTGCTCTCAATATTCTCCTTTTGCTTCATTTCTAGGCCTTTCTACTGTCTGCCTAAACACAATGAGAATGGGTGTCCCATTTTCCAACTCTGGGCCCTTCTCCAGCTCCTTCCTTAGGGGATTCCCAGCTCTGAAGGTGTCAATGCTTGCCAGTCACCCCATTAAACCTCTTCTCCACCTCTCAGGCACATCAACATTGCCCTTGGGCAAGTCTCCACCACCCTTAGGCACCCCAAAGCATTCCCCCTCCTGGATGTGCACCATACCTCCCAACAGTTTCCCCCAGCACTTCTGAGGCTCACCCCCTGGGTTTTGAACCTTCAGACAAAGTCCTCACCAAGGCATGGTCATCTCACATTGTCCTGCTAACCAAGGCCAAACCAGCAAGTGGCAAAGGAAGGTCACCAACTTTTAAAATTTTAGTTTCTTAAAGAAAATGGTCCATTTAAAGGGACATGGTTGTATTAGATGGACACAAACATTTTTTCCCCGAGTAGCATGTGGTGATAGGGAATCTCATTGAACCACAAGAATTTTAAAGCATTACATGTTTTCTTAAACCTATAAGTAATACAAATTATAAAAATTTTCACTGTTGCTGCATCAGTTTATATCAAAATATCTTCCTGAGACTCACGAAAATATCAGATGAGGAAATTTTTAGTTAACAAAAAAAAGTCTTAGGAGTATTTTACATGCAGCAATGTTAATGAGACTGTAGCCACACGGAGCAAAAACACAAGAGAACAGTGTTGTAGTGTATATGTCAACCCTCATGTATGCTTTCAGCAGAGGAAGCAAATAAAATATTTTGCCAGGCTGCTGAAATGGTATGATGTTAGGACAAGCTCCCGCACAGCTTTACTTACTGGAAAATAAAAAAATACAAGCAATTACCAATTGTCATTACTAAAGATAAACCAGGAGATATTCAAAAGCGATGCTATTTTCCTAGCAATCACCACCATAATAAAAGATAGAGGGACAGTTGTTCTGAAAAGGACAGCAATTCCTTGCTCCAAGTAAATAATTTATGATACTGAGATCTTCTCTTAAATAAAAAGTTTTGGGAAAGCCTATCGCAGCTAATGGCAAAGCAACCAACAGCACACTGGCAGCCTGATGTAAAGTCTATTGAAATCAATGGGAGTCTTTCCACCGACTTCATTGGGGTTTGGATCAAATCCTCCAGGAGAATAAGCTATTCTGCAATATCCATTATTACGGACCGCTTTGTCCTGGTAATTAGATGCTGGGAGAGTGCAGTGTGATTGTTTAAGGCACTGATCACTCACCCATGGAGACCCGCTTTCAGAGCCTGGGTGGGTAGAACTCAAAGAGGGGCTGCAGATTCCCACTGACTCCCGCCCACGTTCCCAGTCCCGCCGCCGCCAGGTAGACGGGACAGGCAAAGGAGAGACAAGGCAGAGGTCAGGGCTGAGCTGGTAGAGATGTACCGAGCACCTGCCCAAATACCCGTGGCTCCTGCCATTTCTCCCACTCTTCCATTTTTCCTACACATCGTCACGCACGCAAAGTATTTTCAGGGAAAAAGTGGACAGCCAGCAGGTCGCGGGTCTGCACAAAGCACCTCTGTATGGCCCCAGGCATTTTGCACAGTGCGGTGAGCGTCATCAGTGTTACTAACTACGCAGGGAACACGTCTCTGTGTTTACATCTTGTTTCTAAGGTAAAACATACTGCTCCTTGGAGGATACGTCTGAGGGCGGGACTGCAAGTCCCGTGCAACCCAAATACAAACAGAAAGGGCAAGTCATGCAGAAAGGACTCCCACCATGAAGCTATATATTTGGCTCGCTATGAATACGGGACTACATACCATTAGTAGCCAACAGGAAAGACAGTATAGCCTGAATTCTCAGGGGAGGCCAGCAATTGCTAGTACATAACCAGAGGGGTCTATTTTCTAAGATATGTCCTCCACCCATTCCTTGGCAAAAAATATCCAAAAACAAAAGCAAAAAAAAATCCCAAACAAACAAACAAACCCAAACACTTAACAGCACCCTGTCTTAGCTGATAGGAACCCACCAAAACCCAAGCAACACCTGGTCACTCAATGCTTTTGAAAGTCACAGATAGGACCTGTTTATCTTACAGGGTGATGACCACACCACCTGAACCTTGTAGATCTCTGTGTAAAGAGTCTCCCTGCAAAGGCAATGGAGGAGAAAAGAGGAAAGATGAGGGGACTAGACTGGGTGGCCTGGCTTTCATGACAGAGGGAGGTTTTTTCTCTCCTTTGACTATTCAGAAGGCCTGGAGAGACAGTGCTACAGGATGCTAGTTCACAGTCTTTTCCCGTGCAAGACCTGCAAGCCACCAAGTAACACCAAGAGGACCCACGCTAAGACGATCAAAGACATTCTCTTGCGCAAAGCAAAGCTAAGCTGTGACACTCCTCACCGTGGGATGGTGCTCACCCTAAAAGGATACAGCATCTCAGAAAACAACTCAACAAATTCATGGAAGAAAAAACCTGTGATGACACCTGGAATTCAGATGGTCCTTGAACTGGAAGGTTTGCAAGGCTGTGAGAACACCGCTGGGAAGCTGCTTGCACGCCTGCCCTGCAATCGGGCGCTCACCCCTGTCTGAAGCTGGAGTCAGAGGTAGACAGACCTTGACCTCGACCCAAGGTGATGCTGCTGCTCCTGCATTGACATTTCATGGAGCCCCTCCTCCCTGACATGGCATAGCTGCATGTAGAAGCAGTGGGGAGACTGGGAGGTTGCCAGCTGGCCTAATGGCAGTGCCTGCTTGAGTTAGGTCTTTCTTACTTCCGTCACTTTTTGTTCAGCTAAGCAAAACAGCTACCCCGTGGCTGCCCTTCTTTCCTTCACTGGGGGAAAAAAACAGGGGAGAAGTACTCCTAGATGCCTGCAGTGGCTAGGGGTCCTTCTCTTTTGCTGTGTTGCTTGCTGAAAGTAACCCCTTGACCAGCAAAACCCCAATTCCCACCCCCAAAAGTAGCTCCTGGTCTGGAGCTAGCTCTTTCACACCGCCAACGAGGGGCTCTGCTTCAACCCTGGATACTTTGGCAAAGCTGAAGGCCTCAGAGGTGCACCTAGCTCAGCCATAAAGCAGTTATTGTGCCCCACGCTCCAGCTGCGATGCCTGGTTATCTCTCTGCTTCTGCTGCGTTGAAAGCCCGGGATACAAAGTCTTGCGTCCACCTCTCCCCATCTCAGACGTCACCGGATTTACAAAGAGAGAGTGGAAGCAGCCTACAAGAATAATTAAATCAACTGAATGTGTTTGGATGAGCTTTGGTCACACCAGCATGAAAATCCCACTGCCGGCAGCAGCAGGCTGGCACGGATCTGACGGGAGGGTAATGCGGAGGTTGATGTCAAGCAGCGCTGCGGAAGTGAGCCCCGTGCAGCTGAAAATGTGGCCTCCCTCTCTATGCTGCTCCAACATCTTAGAGATCTGCAAAAGCTATTTGCAGTGAGAGGCTTTCTTGTAAAACATAAATGAATACCAGCTGCCCAGACAGACTCAGAAAGCAGCCTCCCTCCTTGGATGGGCTCCAATCCCTGGGGAAGCTGGCCGGGCTGGCGGGACGTGCCTTGTCTGTCCATCTCAGGGAGACATGCGAGAGCGGCGCGGTGAAAAGGCAGCAGTGTTTTCTTCCCAAGGTGTCAGTCAGTAAGCAAACCAAGTTCTTTTCGCCTTCAGAGGGGGAAAAAGTAGCATTTTATCACCCTCTCTTTTTTACAAATATACCTCTTTTTAACCTGAAAACAAACCTCATTTTATTTTACCCAAGAAAGAAGGCTGAGCCTTCCTCACTGGCCCAGAGATCTGCCTCGACGCGCCCATCCTTCGCTCCCCTTCAAGCACAAGCGCATTCCTACCCCAACACCGGGCTCTGCCTCCGCATATCCCAGGGCTCCCACTGGCTTGCTCTGCCCATTTCTTTTTTTTCAATTTACCTTGGAAATAATATTTCCTGGCAACATATTAATGCCCTTTTCAATGCTCAAAAGAAAATCCAAACATCAGCACAGACCAGAAGCCAACAGCCTGAGCACTGGGAGCGGTACCTGCTTTGTACCTAAATACTTACGACTTGCTAATACTGTCATTAATACTTAGTTTTCTTTTACCTATGTGTTTTATCTGTTTAAATACATACTTGGCCTTCACCACTATAAAACGGCCGGGACTCTGGCCAGTATTTCACTTGTCTTGCACTGACACAACAGACCTGACTTTGATTTGTGTTTTTTCACCGCATGTGGACAAACACAAACACACAAGAGACAACACTTTGCTCCTGCTGCTCTTCAAGACTTTCACAATTACAGTACGGAGGGACACCAGGCTTTTCCAGCTTCCCATCGCAGCTGAGCAAGGCCCATCTGTGTCAAGGACAGCACTCCAGACCCCAGCAGCTCAGGGCACTGGGGTGACCCAGCCATGCAAGTGCATCGCGGTGACCGTGCAAGGGCAATGCTGAGGTGCTGGTTTTAAGAATTTTCCTGCTGAGAGTTTCAACCTCCAAAATTATTTGCAGGTGCAAATGGCAGCACGCAGCCCTCTACCACCCATGTCGTGAGAGCGCCGAATCCTGACGGCACCCAAAGGTTTTCACAGGGGTAGGAAGCGTGGGAGGACGGAGGCGGCTCTGAATGGTTGGCTGTTTAAATGTCACTTCCTCCATGCTCAGGAGCAGTGCATCCCCCTGAGAAAGAAACTGAGCAAAGGAGGCAGGAGACCTGCATGGTTAAACAAGGAGCTTCTAGCAGAGATCAGGCAGACGCGACAGGTCCATGGAATGTGGAAAGAGGGGCAGGCCACTTGGGAGGAATACAGGAATGTGGTCAGAGCATGCAGGGATGTGATGAGGAAGGCCAAGGCCCACCTGGAATTGAAGCTGGCAAGAGATGTCAAAAACAACAGGAAGGGCTTC
>Ga0181612_164538_pt1 | contig 15571 bp, 7 predicted proteins | sample HoacroProtozoa21_FD_119630 | JGI IMG/M metagenome (GOLD analysis project Ga0181612, IMG submission 119630) | Hoatzin crop microbial communities from Cojedes, Venezuel. Combined Assembly of Gp0051906, Gp0051904, Gp0051908 | reverse complement strand
TAGCAGCTTCACAACAGCATACTAACGCTCAGAATTGCATACACCAAGTTATTCTATATCACATTTGACCACCTGGAAAGCAAGATGTCTTAAGGTTAAGGTAACATGGTACACATACCATTTGCAAGAGTGAGGAAGGGTCCTCTGAAGTCATGTTTTCAGAAAACAGCAGAATCATTGTCTTGTTGGCCACTCCAATCAACTCTGTAGATTTGCTAGATTTAATTCCCTCTTCAAGAGCTATTCCAAGGGAAAAAAATAACAATCAGACAACCTACGTATACAAATCACAGATTAAAACACCGGTGGCTTAAAATGTTTAGAAACGGTCAGAAACATACTAGACAATTTCTTCATCTTTTCAAAGAGCTTTTTAAAGAACTCTGTTCACACTCATAGCACAACAGCTTGGCAGCGACAGCCAGTCTCCTTCGGTAAGTGTTTAGGTTCAATAAGCATGATGCTGTAAATTGTCACGATTTTTCTTTTACCCAATTAGTTGGAATTAATGCTTTACCTTCTGGCCAACCTTTCAGCAAAGGGTGTAAGGAGCAGAGCTCAGATTCTGACAGACAAATGGCCATTTTCAAATCTGAAGATTTTGAATTTGCGTTAGTGATTACCATGAAAGGTAACAACCGCATTACTGTTTCATCTAGTAGTTCTTTTTTCTCTTTCAAAATCTCCTCTTTGACTAAAATTTTTACTGCTCGCTCCAGAACCTTGTACCTAAAAGAGAAGAAGTGATGTTGAAAACCCATTGCTCAATCACACTAGCAATATTTAATTTTTTCTCTACTTTCCACGGTAATTTTCTGAACCCAAATAGCAGTGAGAACAAATTAGGAAGTCATAGGAACTGGTATGTAAACAATTGAACATTTCTCTTGTAACTCAGCATAGATACAGCATAACCAAAAGTATTTGAAGTGAAAAACAGCTTTTAAAATACTCTAAAGAGTTTAAAAGTTTAATTTACACAGAAAGAATGTAGACTGAAAAAAGGCACAAACATACCACTTTCCATCCTTTGAAAGATCAGCTTTCTCGAAGATGTTCAAAAGACTTGATACTACTACTTCTGGATTGACTTGTTTCCTGAAAATCTGAAAAGTAATCAAGAAAAAGAAATGCAAGTATAATAAAATACAAAATAATTACCATATCATAATGGAAAATGCATCTGCTATCCCAAGTAGAAACATGGACCAAACATTACTAATTGCATTCCTATTGATGATCATGTAATAAAAATATTATCAGGGTGAACAGAAGTTATAAGGCTGCCCAGTGTGCCCTCTTGATATGCTAAAGTACAGAGAATTTATCAAATTCAGAAATGTTTGGTAAAATTGATAACATAGAAGCAAAACACTATAATTAAATAAGAACTTTTACTTTACATAGCATCTGTATGATAAAAATAAAAGGCACATTAAGAAAAGGCACTACAGTTTAAAGATAATCACTCACGTGCTTCTGTTCCCATTTTTCAGTGATTGAGAATGAACGAACACACAAGACCAATTATACCACTGCTAATAATATTCTCCACTACTACTAGCAGAAGCAGCAAAGAAAGACCGTTACTGTAGCTGGAAACAATCAATACAATGCATACCAGAGTCCTATCCAGTAAACCTGAGCTGGAGTTTAGGACTTTGCCACTATCCACTGATCAAATGACTCTCATATGGAAAAACTCAACCGAGCACTTCTCACTAGCATAATGACTTGTCACTGCACCATTTTCCATCCAAAAGGCAGATGACATGGCTTACATTTCTACAGAAAAATGTATAGAATAAGCAGGAAGCACACTTCAAATAGTAATCAAAGATCAAAATATGGTCTAGCAGCTCCATTAAAAAAAATACAATCAATAAATCCAGGTTCACTGCAAACACTTTGGGAAAGATCAGGAAGCAGAAATTTTGGGGGGCATTGTGAGGAGGTAAAAAACACAAGCCTCCTAAATGTGTGCTGTTTCATCCTGTTACAGGACAAAAGCCATACGCTAAGGACATAAGTAGAAGAAGGGCCATTACAAAGAATACATTCTAGACACATATATTCAAGACCAGCTACAATCTCACCTGACATATGAAAAGATACATACTTACCTCCAAAGAACTGAGAGCAGACATTACAACATCTCTGTTGTCATCCTTGAGCCGACCAAGAATTGCTTCTTCTATGAAAGACTGATCAAAGCCTTCCTGAAAAAACAGAGGAAAAAAAAAAGCCCCAAGAAAAAAAAAAATCACTTGTTGGTAAGCACAATTTACAGGCTTTTAATGAAATAGCTGAATCCTAGTACAAGAAACGCAGTTACATCATCTAAATTAAACCTCAAATAACAGGCAGACTAACTTTCAACAACAAAAGAAAGAAACCCGGATGTATCCGTTAACTTAGATTTCATCTTAGATTACAAGCAGTTTAATAAACAAGAACTACATCCAGACTCCAGAATAGAAGGAAGTGGTGACAGAAGCCTATGCAAAACAGCACGAAAAACAGAGAGGAAGACATACAAATAGTTTAAGGTACCCTCGTTTTCAACTGGTATGTCTGGTAAACAGCTTTTTGAAGACATTACATGTTAGTTCTGTAAGTGAGATTCAGGACACAAACCTTTGATGTTTCAATAACATCCTTCAAATGCCGAAGAGCCAGCACCCGCACAGCTGGCTGAGGATGATTCAAACTAAGCAGAAGGGAGGTATCAGAGTCTTCCAGAAACTGAAATACAGATTTCAGAATGACTCGCTGCACGTTAAAAATACTTTAAGCACATATAAGGATAAAGGGAGAAATTCTTTCAGCAAATTTTTGTACCAGAAGAAAACCTGTATAATTCAGACCCAAAAAGTGTCAATTACAGAACAACGATGTATAACTGTTTCAAATTTGGTCATCTTCACTTTGGTAGACAGTTTTTGGAATACAGCTTGAAAAGTACAATTAGCCACAGACACCTTTTTGTCCTAGCAAAGCACTACACTTATCTACGGATTCTGAGAAAGCCCTAGCGACAATGTCAGTGTGACAGAGCACAGATAGAAACCGTTAAAAAGGCATCCCTGCCAGTCTAATTGTGTGCACTTATCTCAGGAACCTTAAACGCTAGAAGAGAGTCACATGCCTTTGTTCTGCATGCCTTGTTTTCCTGTTAATCCGCTTGTTATTCAGCCACAGAATCGGTGCCTTCGTTAAACCAGTACAAAAATACATGCAGCACTTCTTTATGCAGTTTATCAGCTTTTCCTGAGTGCTTTCAGTCTTTCAGTCACTGCAAACAACAGCCATAATACTAACCATCTCTTAATAATAAATTCCTTGGAAAGATCTGCTGCACTGATGGTTATTCTGTGTTAAGCTGAGTTTCAATTGCTCTTCAGAAATGCCACAGGAAGAACTCTGTAGTCACTCTACTCCTCCATGTTACTGACTGTAAACATTCATAAAAATCAATGCAACAAAAAGGACCAAGCCATCTTCTCTCAACAGAAATAAAGTTTGTCGACCTTCCTAAAACAGACACTTCTGACACTGAAAAATCTTTAAGTAAGATGACGCCTTGCTGGGCACTACCACTTTCTCATTACCAGCCAGTACAGTACATGTAGTGGCCATGTTCCTAAGGAAAAAAATTACCGATAGCAATTGGGGCAGGTGGAAACGTATAAATTTTAACCATGAAAAAAAGCTCACACTCGTGACTGTTCATGATAAACATGAACTTAAAAGATCTGATTGCTTTTGCTCTCACCACAGTTTTGATCAAGGTCATCCTCCCCCCAGTCACATTTACGTAAGTTGCGGTTTGGTTTGGGGTTTGTTTGTTCCTTTGTTTCTTTGGGTTTTTTTGAGGGAATGGTAGAAATTTTGTTTAGAAAGAAGGAGAGCAGAATATTTCCAAAATATCAGCCTTCTGACAGCATAAGCAGAGAAGAGGTCACGAACTGAGCTTCTACCTACCTTGTATTTGCCACAGCTTAATGAAAGAGAAATAAATTGGTGAAAAAGATTTTGGTCAGCCTCATCTGTGCAATCTTCCAGATGCTTCTCCAACACAGAGTCTAAGGCTTCAGGATACCTGCCAACAGACAAAACCGCCAACATTCTCCACTGAGCACTACAGAAGAACATGTATTTACTAGAGAAATACAGGGAAATACAAGGAAGCTGAATGCACAGGCACTCCTCTGAACCAGCTATTTTAGGTAGCTTCGCAAAGGCAACCAACCATTATGTCTTAACACACATGAATGACATGCAGACCTCTAGGATCAATAATGAGCAGACAAGGTCATGCTACACAGCAAACAGCTGTACAAAGGTAGCAGGTCTGTGCCCATCTATTACAGCGATAACAAAAGATATGAAGACAGATGAGTAAAAAAAAATTTGGACAAAGATTAGAAGTCAGCTGTTTTTACTGTATTTATTCAGGCAAGAATATTGTGCTTACTACACCCAATAAGCCAAGATCATAGCTGACATCACTACTCTACAGATTGTGGGTCTGTAATAGAAAAATGGAACTTACTTTCTCTCCAGAAGTCTGACAAGAGGAAGTATCTTTTGATTGAGCACAGCCATTTTGGTGGGATTAGATTCAATCTCTGTACCATAGGAGATAAATTCTTCAAGAAATTTGCTAAAATTGCAAACAAAAGAAAAAGACACCCTTTTTTTGGATAGTACAGTTTTCATTAATGTTACAAAGCACACTACTAAACATGTTAGGATCAACATACATTACTTGTTGCAAGTACAGACTTGCTCCTGGCCTGAAGTTTCACTCTGTCCCACAAGTACTAAAAGCATGGCTCTTCTGGATTACTGAATGTTACAGTTTCAAAATCCAGGTTTGGAGTTAAGTTATGAACTCAGAAAAACCTGCTCATATAATGCTAATGCCACTGTCAGGAATTAGTTGTTGTTAAACCAGAAATGATTGTAGTACTGCAGAAGAAATAGACTCAAGGTTAACTCACGAAGCCAACAGGTGATCTAAATCCCTTTCCAGTGGTATATTCTGAAGAATAGCTTCAAGATGTCTGATGTAAATCTGATTCTCTGTCTCCTCAGATTCTTCTTGCTCCTCTAAGGACAACACGTTAACCAGAAAAGATGAACAATAGTTTGAGAATAACCCCCTCGTACAGATCAAAGCTAATAGCTTGTAAAGGCATTATCATCGGGTGAACCCAGCACACGACTTAAAGACCACAATGTTCATTGGTCACAAGCACTAAGTCTTCGTGTGCTGCTAGCAACGCTTTATACCATTCTCATTAAAATGCCAAAGGCTGTATTGCTACCAGTAAATTCAAGTATGCTTTGGAATGTTCCAGATCTGCTACCACAACCTGTGCCAGCAACTCCCTACAGCATTCCCTGCCGTGAATCTGGCTGTTTTCAACAAAAGAGCTTTCCCCGCCATGATTCAGCAGTCACAACTCCACAGCGCAGACTTACTAGCACAGACACAGGCTACTACTGCACGCCAGACAGCCTGGCTGTCCTCAACTGTTCCCAGGCACATTTAAATTACCAGGTAAACGTAGATCTCCACTACTTAAAACTACATATGAAGTACATGTAATCTACCTAAAAATGATTTTGCAGTACTACAATAGATCTCTAAGAGTCAGAAATTTCATAGATCAAAATCAAGTTACTGCTGAAATACTGCAAATCAACACCTAAATCCAAGCGATACAGATATAACAATGTCTAAACCAGCCTCCTCTGTAAGACCTGGAAAAACAAAAAGCAACACACACACACAAAAGCTCAATCAGGTCTTCACATGTATTGGCACAGTTTTAACGGCAGAAGCAACTAAAATTACACAGCTACGACACTGACTATAGATATCTGTCCGTAAGACTCAACAAAATATTAAAAATGTATGCCAACTTACCCGTATCACTTTTCACGACAGTGCAAACAAGGTGAGGCAACAGGTAACGCAGAAGAGGAGAGATATCATAGCTTGCTGAAAGGCCTTGTAAAACTGTTACCAGTTCTGGGGTTTTGCACAGATAATTAAACGGCCTGCACAGTGGAACAGGAAATAAAAATAAAAAAAAAATGTATGCTCATCTGGGCTACCAACACTTTTTTCCTAAGGGCTCAATTTTCAGCATCAGCTAACAGCCTCACTGTAAACAGATGCTGAAAAGGTTTAAAGGGCTCAATTTCCTTCTTGCCAGATGTTTATTGGCACATTTAATACCCAAGAAGAAAACAGGGTACTGCCAGTCATGCTGAGCATGGCTTCTGCAATGGCACAGTGAACACACCTATGTTTTTGTGAAGTTGGTAGTACAAGAAAAAAAATACTTGTATGGATTGCATGAAGAGATCTCCCCACATTGCAAGGGGCATATCTATTGCCCAGCGGCAGCAAACAGAAGAGAGGAGAAATAATAGCTCAGACAAGAGATCCTCAAAGAGAGCAGAAGCAATTTCCCTTCCTGCTAATAAAAAGTTTCTCTCGTCTTCTTTTACATCCCCCTGACTGGATGCTCCATGATGCATGAAGAGTGCCTCTCCTTAGTTCCCCACACCTCAGCTTTTTAACTCATTCTCCTCTTCTATGACTGAGTTCAGGTATCTGGAAGGTAATCACCGTACTCATCCCAGCAAGGATTTATTCTATTGGAACACCCACGCTAACCACTCTGCCAGTAAGCAACCTCCCTGCAGCACGTGGGACTTCCATTGCCGTGTTCAGCTGCACGTTACCAGCACTAGCTAACCCTTGTCAGGGCAGGGCAGACAGGTCGATGGGGATGAAATACTCCACGTACTTCCAGAAGAACACCTGACTTGTGGGACCAAAGAAGAGGTGGTATAGAAGCACTTACACTTCAGGTATCAAACTATATGAACTCCAAGCCCTTCCACTGAAAGGACAGAACTTATTTTTTCCAAGCTATTCAAATAACCTCATATTTGCACTAACATTATTGTTCTGGCTTCTCTTCCAGGACTCCCACCTTCAAGAGAACCTCTTATTGGCAGGGTTCAGTTTTGCACATTGACACCAATCCTTTACTGAGGAAAGTGGCAGGAGAGGGACCAAAAGATGACAGACTTGCACCACTGAGACTCCTTAGCTGTAGCGAGCACACAAATTATCAAAGTAAGCCAAGAAACTTTTGAGCCCTTTGAAAAGTCAACTAACAACATTTCTGACTGGAAAGTATCTCTTTAATGAGGAGGAGAAAAAAAATCAAATTATCAAAGTGCAGTCCGAGCTTTTAAAAAGTGGGAAAACTCAATTCAAGTAGACTTACTTCTTCCCAAGTTTGCCTCCTTTCTGAGTTTGTAGAATCACGTTCAAGCACGCCACCCCGTCCCTGACTAATGAGGGCACTTTAGATAATGTCTTGCTTATTTGTAACATCAAGGAATGCACCAAGGAAGTCTCCACTGTCACTTTTACTGTCATCTGGCAGATTATCATGTATGTTGCAGCTCTGTAATCCTGTATAGAGGATTTCAAGCCCTAGGAAAAGAGATAAAGGTGGATTTTTAACATATACAATTTAAAAAAAAAAGTGTATTAACATAAAAATCATTTTGATTCTGACATCCATGGAATCACGCTACCTTCTTCTCCATGTGTTAGCTTTTAAGGGGTCTGTAAACTTGACTTTCAAGAAGGAAAAACTCTCAGATAGGGTGCAAACATACAGAAGACACGTTCATTAACTGCTGCTCTGCTCATTAACAGAGCAATAATCCTGGAGGAAAGAGGGTACTAAAGCAGGCTGTCCTCCTTGACTCTGTTTCCTTATTGTTTAGCATGGTAAGTCTCTAAGGCAAAAAGGTTCATTAAAACTGTGTATTCATTTCTCACAGCCCCATTCCTCATGCAGAGTAGGAAACGGAGTTCTAAAAGGGCTCATCTGAGGTGTGAAAAACATTATTATTCACGGACCCTTCACCTGCCTGGCGTTACAAAGCAGGCTAGGACTGGTACGATACATTTCATATAGAACGTCCCGTTTAAATGTTACCTGCAGACGCATGTCTGCAGAACACAGTGCACTTCATCACACAGGAAGGAAAACAAAGCTTCACGTACCTTTTGGATGTACGGGAGCAGCATAGAGACTATAGTGTTTGTTATCTTCTCTGCAGCTCCAAGAGCTGCTACAATGGTGGAGGCATAAAACACAAGAAGAACTCTCAACTGAGCTGTGTTGCTAGGACACTCTGAAAAGACCTGGACCACAGAAAAATCAGTTGTTCAGACATCAGGAAAAGTGGAAACGCACAAAGGGCTTCCCCCAAACCAGTCAAATCTCAGAATTTCAGCATGTAAGCTCTACCAGCTCCAGTGGTCACAACTGAAGGCACCACGTCCTCCCAGCAGTAACCCTCGCCAGAGGTTACAGCTGCCCCTTGCAGACAAGGTAGAAGGAAACGGATGCTATTCCTCAGCTACTGTAGTTAATCCTAATAAGGTGACAACTGAAATCACTTGTGATTCTGGTGTAATGCTCAAGACCGAGAACTGGACAGCCAAGAAGCTGACTGGTATATGTCTAACACTCCCTACTACAAACCTGGTTACTGTGTGAACTTTGCTTAGTTTGACAGCACATGCATTCTAGTCCTCTAAACAACTGAAACTGCCGTACATCTCACCCTTTTGAGACTATAAAACTAGTTCTCTATTTGACATTAACTGAAAAAACAAGTAGACCTGCTCACCTTCTAACATTCTCAATTTTAAGTTCTCATTAGTATTTGGAGAGGCACGTTTAAAACACCCACTACAACCCCCAAAAGAGGTACCCAAGTTCGTAGCACAGTTACAAACTAACAGCAGGAATGACTTTATATAAAAAAATCAAGACAATTAAGTACTTTGAAGCCACATGACATCTTTAAGTAATATAGTATTGCCAAATTATTTTGTCATGCCTCATTAGTTCTCAGTCACTTTCTTACAAGAATTTTTGATAGACTGTCATCTATACAAATAATAAAAAAAGAAATTTTCATATTGTTCACTAATAAATTACTCCTTTTACTATTTGATATGTAATTCAAAATATTAGTAAATAGCGTAATACTATACAAAGATGGGGAAAACCAAGTGACAACAAACAAAGGTTCTAGAATAAATGAACAACCTTCACAGATTTTGCCACCAGCCTGCAAATGAAATCCATGAAATCCAGGTCTTTATAGCAGTGTGTAATGACAGTGCCTCTTGCCAGTGGGACTCCAGGTTTCTTTACATGTTGAAAAAAGTAAAATTAGAACACTCAAGGGTAAAGCACCCACAGTAAAAATTAATATAATCTCTGAATTAATCCTACAGATCAGTTATCACAATTTAAATTGAAATAAGTAATGGAAACCAAATCATCTCTCTGGAAATTTCTCTATCTACATTAAGACAAATGATGAAGAGCATTACATAATCCATATTCAAACAAAACATATATTTTAGTCATTGACGTATCTTCCTAGCACTAGCAAATACTTGTACCTTAAAACTTTTCCAAAACAAAGGGTAATTACAATCAAAGCTTTTTAGAATTAACTTCATATTTAAAGAAAGATAGCAGAGACAACAGGTGGGCACCCAGGCTCCATCCCTGCAATTAAGTTTTTCAGTACATTTCTACAAGCACATGACCCGGTGGACCATATTCATAAACCTAGTAACAGAGTCAAAAAATTATTAATAAAGTCCCTCATGCTTTTCCCAACTTGCATCTGTGAAGTACTTTACCCTTATCGGATGAATCCAATGCCATTTATGAGTTGGGCTTTTTATATCTAAAAGCTGAATAACTCTCACAAATAGTTTAGTCTCATGATATGGCAGAACACAACCGATCAAACTATCTTGATTGTAGAGATGGATGTGAAATCTAAAGAAAAAACATATATACACAGTAAAAAACTCTCTGGAAGCCCCCCAAAAAAAGACCCAGCCACGTTCTTCTCAGACCACCTGGTTTACTCGCTTTTAAGCAAGATGACAGATGACTGTCATACTGATTCAGACCTCTGGTCCACTTGCAGTCCCGAACCCCAAGGCGGCCACTAGCCTCTACATCCTAAAGGAAAGAAACAGCGCCAGCAATTTTTTTCCTTACTCTCCATAATTTTAGGTCCCTATAGGGCTTAACATCACCTCAGTTTCTTCTGTAGAGATTTCAATATTAAACCAGACATTACAGTAATCTAGTATGAACTTCAAGATAATACATATATAAAAAATATTGTGATTCGAAGGTCCTATCAACAAAATCGCCCACTCTTTCATGACATGAAATATTACAGTTTCTGCATCTGGATGGGTTAATTTATGCAAATACATACAACATCACTTCACAAAATACTTGCTTTATTTTTTCTTCACTCCTTCCTACATAACCTTGAAGTAAGAGTACTTAGCTCATGTTATAATACAAGGGCACATCACACATGGTTCACAGTTAATATTGAAAATTAGCTATTTTACAGAGCCCATTTCTAAAAGCGCATTACATAAATGTCTCTCTAGGTCCGCTGTAAGATGGCTACAGATGAGCAAATCTGGTGAAAGCCAGACAGGGAAATTGCTTTTATGTAGAGTATCATGACAGATTCTCCTTCTCTGGAGATATTCAAGACCCGCCTGGACAAGGTCCTGTGCAGCCTGCTGTATGACCCTGCTTCAGCAGGGGGGTTGGACTAGATGACCCACAGAGGTCCCTTCCAACCCCTACTATTCTGTGATTCTGTGATTCTGTGAATAGGTGTAGGGGAATGCATTGATGTTTTTATTAACATTAACTACTGCACAGTTGCTGCTATCAAGAAATTCTTAGAGTAGAAATGAACACAAAAGGCCTTGGTTGCATCTAATCAAGTGAAATAGATCATCTCTTCTGTCAGTACCTGGCCACAGCCTTTTGACTGAAGAACTCACATGAAGTATATTGAGTGACTTCGGACAACTTGACTGCTGAAAAATTTGATGTGAAGCTGTATGGTAACATTTTCCCAAAGTGACAGTAACTTCTCATTACTAATTCAAGAATCTCTGATTCTTAGAAATGGTGGGCTTTTTGTGCTGTCAGCACAAGGCTGTGAGCACTGCTGCCAGACCCACACAGCAAACACGCCCAGATTGCCAGCTCAGAGAGATTTATCTGTCCACAGCTTTGGCTAGTTATGGAAAAGCTGAGATAGTCTCAGGTATGTCATTCAAAGAGAAATCCCAGAAGTAACTTCCTGTTGCTGTGGGTAACAGGTTTTCATTTATAGTCATTATATTAATGTCGTAACCTTTATGGGATTGACTTGATTTCTCCCCTTTGTCTTATTTACAAAGCTTCCCTTTCCATCTATTTCTTCATTTGCTACTGTCTAAAAGGGCCTTGCAAAGACAAAAAAAAAAAATCTGAGCACTATCGGCGTAACGAATTTCTTAGACTTGCCTGTCAAGGTCTGACATTAACTCCTTTGGCTTGCATGACAGTTGGCAGGTAGATGTCTCTTTGTTGTTTAAAAGGGAGCTTGCTTTGTGTTTCTCCCTTGCCTTTTACTTTTATGCAAAATTCTCTTATTTCCTTATGCTATTAATATTTTCTGTGAATCTGAAGGAAGACAGAAATTGCTCCTTTCTCATTTCCTTTTCAGAAATCCCCTGATTCTTTGCTGTGTACTATAAATATTGTCTGTTTCCCCTGCTCTACCTGGATATTTCAGCAAGCTGAGGCTGCTGCCTGCCAGTCAGATGCTGTAGAAGGATGTGTCCATGTGCACGGAGGTGAGATGAGAGACACCCTGGCAGGGTCATCCTGTGCATGTTCACTTTGCTAAGTGTCAACTCCAATTACAGAATGCTACCTCCCAACATTTCACAAAAATGCAGCCCCTTCTAAAAGTACATGGAGTACTTTTTAATTGCGGGAAAACTCTCTTTCTTTTAATTTTTTATAAAGTGAAGTATAAAAAATTTAAATGAAAACTTTTAAAGGGTACAGCTGGAAATGTAAGAAGGTTTGGAGTGTTGCTGCAGCACATCTGACTCTAAAACCCAACCTGTCAATTGGCACAAGTTTTATTGTGCAGTAATTTGATCTCATTTCCATTATGTATCTTCTTCTTAGACTCAACATGAGGTGATTATTCCTCTCTTTGGCTAGGCAATGTAGCTCTTGACTATTACAAACCACAGACTTGAATCAAACCCTGAAGTCATTAGACAGAGTCCAAGGAAGTGCTTCTAACAGCCCTCACTGATGGCAGTGATCCTGGGACTCAGCTCTTTTGTTATAAATGGTACAGTCCTTCTCTGCCCAGAAACAGATAATGTACAAAGTTAAAAATGTGTTTGATAGTGAACATAGGGTGGGAAGTAGATTGAGGACTCACAATGCTCTGGAGTCAGATTCACCAGGTTTAATGCAGTCCACAGAGATTAAATATTTTTCTGATGTGTGTAATCTGCCACCAGATTTACAAGCTCTAAGAGAACCTCTATGGCAGAAGACCCAGTGAACTCAGTGTTTATAGCAGCCCTGTGCAGCAGGATTTCAAGTCTGTGTTTTGAATTAGGGATTTGGACACTGTGTCATAACCCTATAAGCACTAACTTACAGGGTTTATCACTTGCCAGCGCCGTTGTTCACAACACCAACTGGAGGAAGCAGTTTCTTTCCAGACAGACTTCAGGCAAGCAGATGATCTGGACAGAAATTGGGTCCCTATAAGCTTGATCTCCCCAACTTCTGTCTGTGATTTTTTCGTATTAGTTTAAATTGCTTCCTAATTAGTTAATTTCTGTGGCTCCTTCCTTAATTCTGCCCTTGGGTTACAAGGAAGAGCCTGTGAGGCTGCTAGGAGATGACGCTGCCTCTAAGCAGCAGAAGCCTGAGATGCTGCACTGCCCTTATGTTGAAATGCCCATGGGAGCCGAGCCTTTGTGCCAGCAGTAAACGAGTTGTCTGAAGCTTCACCGGTGAGGCAGGCCACCGCTTCTCATTAGTAATTTTTTAAACCGCTGTGCTGATCTAGTCAGCTGAGGTTAAATGTAATGGTGGATGCAAAATCTGAGTGGAGATTAGCATTTACACAACTGCTTTTCTTCACCAGCTTTCAGACACCTCCTCTGCATAAAACAGCAGGGTAACCAGGAGGGTTCTCTATCAAAGACTGCTCTGAAATACTTCCGAAGATTCTTTGATGAAGTAAAAATATGCCAAAGACTTGACATGTATTTAGAAACTCGAAACCTCCACGTGCTTTTCTGCATGCATTTACAAAACATAAGTCATGGAGTTCTGCATTTTCAGAGCTGTTCAAGGGTTAAATAGGAAATCCATGGGAAATACGGGTGTTAAAATATTTGGAACCTAGGGTCTTCCCTCTTCTGTTCTTGTAATAATTTTGTCAAGCCCAGGTGCCTCTCTCCCTTCTCTGGTGTGATTTATTTCACTGTGCCAGAGAATTACAGATGCATACTAATATTCTGTGTTTTCCTTCTCCCAGTTCAGTTTTACCTAATAGATTGCTTACACTTGCGTGAAACTGGCTGCTGGTCAGTGTATCATGACTAACTTACCAATCATTGCTGATAGCATACACTACTGTCATACACATAAAGTAAGACTCCTAGGCAGCATTTCTAAAGCCACGAATGATGGCTGCAGTGCCTTTCAGAATTTAGTAGCGAAGAATTTCAGGTAGTTGAAACTCCATCAAAGGCAAGACCCAAAATGTTTATTTTTTAATTGCAGGTTAGGTAGGAAAAGGCCTTGGAAAAGGCCCAAATTAAAAAGACCAGAAATGATCACTTCATTAAAGCTTCTAGTTCCAAGCTGGAGGTAATCTGTTCTTACAATGTGTTTCCAACGCTTTCAAGAAAAAAAATCAACAGCTAGATCTTATGTCAAATTCTTCGTGAAGAGAGAGTGAGTATTTTTACTGTAGCGAACTGTCTGCTATCGCTTGGAACCCATCTGCAAGCACAGAAAAGACTGTCATAACTCACCAAGAACAGGATTATTTTAAGTTAACAAAGGTGATCTTCGTTTTTGCAACCACACATTTGCACTTCAGAAACTAAGGGTAAAGGTGTCTTCAAAGTGAAAGCTTTTGTGTTTGGAAATGAACATTTTCATGTGGAAGATTCTGTATAGCAAAAATTTCTCATGAAAATCACTTTTCGCAACACCTCAGTGTGCTACCAGAAGTGGCAAAATTGGTCAAGACCATCAAATAGACCTTAGTTATGTATTTGAAGAGAGATGTCAAATATATCATCTAACAGACCCAGTGAGTACCTTAAAAAATAAAAAACAATTCAGAGCAATATACTGAAAATAATAAAGTTCAACTGGTAACAGTAGCTCATCATATTTTTTTTCATATTATTTTTTAGTCGACACAAAAGATTCTGAATTTTTCAAGCTGAACAGTCAGGAAGTGGGATGAGAAACATTATTGGATATTTAGGTACATATTTAAGTGTGCAAAGCTATTTCAAAGAAAGAGAGAATTAAATATTTGACAAAGTTGCCAGTGTGTTAAACCCGAACTGCTGGGAATGTTTTTTGGTAGCTTGTGATAACAGGTATAAATTGTAAGCTCCATGGTTATAAACCACACATATGTGGATGTGTTGCATCTATTATGCAGTACAGAAATCTTCTCTGTACTTCTGCATGTGGATATACGAAATATTTTGGATTTCATAACTGTAAAAAGGTGTTTGCCATTTAAGCCTCAACTAGCAAAATTATGACTCTGCAATCCACATTAATAATTCAGTGTGAAATGTCTTCGTGACACCTGTAGCCCTGTCAGAGATCGAAAGTGTTTATATTTTCTGGATGCATTACATTAAAAGCAAAAAGCATTAGTATGCTGCACGCATTTACAAATACTAATCATGGTGGACATGCTATGATATGAAACTCATCATTTTAAACCCAGCCCTGCATTATCACTCATGCTGATTTGTGTGCAGTACTGATTTTTAACAGGTGTCTCATGACAAAACTGCCCTGTCCGGGCCGGTGTCATGGGCGAGGACAAGTGGTAAAACCTGAATCCCAAACCAGATTCACCTCTGGTCTCCATATGGGGCATGAGGTTCTTCAAACATGTTGGGTTTGGTCCGTCTAGCTAAAATAGCTTTTCGGTTTGCGTTTCTTTCAGTCCTTCAGTTTTCCTCACATCTCCATCCAGTGCCCCCCGCCTGACTCTTAGGCTGACAAGGGGTGCGTGCAAATGTCTTTCCACTGAAATCTGCTTTAGCCAGAACGACTTAGTGAGAGATGGCCCAGCTACTGTGTCAAACTCACGCATGTCATATTTGTAACACAATCAACCTGTCGAAAGCAGAGGCTTAAGTGATCAAGTCTTCCTTTGAATTTCTGGATTCTCGTTAGCAACACAAAGCTTTGTCATGCTGTTGCAATAAATCATATTTTAATAACTGTTAAACCCTTTGCACATAAAGTTTAATAGTAACACTTCCACGAATTAAATACTTTCATCGAGTGTTGGTGCTTATGGCCTAAAC
>Ga0181612_162515_pt1 | contig 15571 bp, 6 predicted proteins | sample HoacroProtozoa21_FD_119630 | JGI IMG/M metagenome (GOLD analysis project Ga0181612, IMG submission 119630) | Hoatzin crop microbial communities from Cojedes, Venezuel. Combined Assembly of Gp0051906, Gp0051904, Gp0051908 | reverse complement strand
TATTTTTGGTTTACTGGTGCAGCATGTCTGAACACCTCAGTCAGTTAAGGAAATTTCAGTGAATCCTTGTAGAAGACCAGGGGCTGACAAGGGATAGTTGGAAGTTGAAATAATACTACTGAAGATTAGGGAAGGATTGTCTTATGGACTGAGTCATCTTAATTGTTGCTTTATCAAGGTGAAGTACATTGGATTTTAATTTTTTTTTGTCATTGATGAAAACTTGGAGAACTTAAAGGATAGTGTGTACGGAAATGTCACAGAAATTTGATCCAAGTGTTTCTTAGTCGGTGAGATATGGCAGGACTCTACCACTGGATGTTTGGTGTCCTGAGACAGGGTAAACATTTTCTTGCTCTGTATATCTGAGTGTACCCCATATACTCAGAAGATTTTGAGACAGAGCAGTCCAAACCATTGCCTGGTGTTCTTGAATGTCCAGGTGCACTAATAGGCTCAGCTATAGTTCCCTCCAAATGGGTAAACACTACTTTTCTACTTACGGTCTTTAGGGACAAGGTTGCAAAATGCAAGTTTAGTGAAGAACTGATTTCTATGTCAGTTATGGTTAGAGAAGCACTGTTTTTGGTTCTGTGGAGCCAAGGGCATTCCTTGGCCTCCTGAGTTTGGTCCAGGTGGGTAGACCAGCCATCACTCCTTCTAGTGGAGTAAGAGTAAGTAGAAGATGGAGGTCTAGACAGAAGAACATGCTTCTGGTGTTGGAATAACTTTCTCTTACTTAAAAATAGATTCTGTCACTTTTGTTCCCAGGTTTTTTCTAGGTTATGTCCAGGCTCCAACGCTTAGTGCTACTTAACCACAGAGTAAGGCCTTTGGTGAGCAAGGTGGCACCAAAAAGACATTATTGCATGTCATAAAATCATTCAGGTTTGATAGGCAGTTTTGAAAACCTTTTAGGTGGCTCTTTGCAGTGGTCTTTTATTTTCCACCAGAGCCCTGGAAGTCTCTGGTGTTGGCAGGTGGGCTGTACTGGTCTTGTTCCTCATCTCACAGAATACTGCAGTTGCTTGAAATTTTGAGGTTTTGGGGTTTTTTTTCTGAAACTGTTTATAGGTAGAAATTATTATCTATAACAGAGATATAACAAGGTCTAGGATGTGCTGACTTCTTATTCTTGCTTCCCTATCTTATGTTGGCTCACTTCAGGGAGAGAGGCTCTGTTTATAGCAATCTTGAGTTGAACTCGTTTACAGCAGATCTATATTTGGGCATCTTTGCACATATCCTTGTGTCTAAAATGGGCACCATAATTCTTACCTTGTAGAGGAGTTAGAAGATTAGTTACTGTCTGTAAAGAGCTTTAAAAAAGACGAATCCTGTGTTTGCGTATCTTCAGAATATAATTAGGAAGCCAGCCAATTAATCTGCTTCCTAGAAATTAATACTTCAGAATTATTTACTCTACAAAAATTGTTTGTGTGCATGATTTGGGATAAGTATGCCTTTTTGCTTGGGTTTTTTTTGCATATGTAATGGTGTTCACTGAGAAACCCAGGCTCCACTCTTGAAGTACACACTGTAGGGACGCAATCTTCAAAACCGAGGCCCATGATATAATTTCATTATTTACCGATTTACTCATTATTTAAAATGAAGCTGCATGTTTTTGCTAGTGAGGGTAATTTAATACTTAGAACAACTGATCATGGACTCAGGTGGGTTTTTCATTACTTTTTATGTTAGATTTGATTGAGGAGAGTCTGTGTCTTGCCTTGATCCTCTATGTTTGATGCAGGAGCTGTCTGGTGAAATTCTTCTGGCCTGTATAAGTCATCAGACTAGAAGGTTATAAGTGTCCCTTCTGGCCTTTAAAGTCTGGTCTTTTAATTAAAATACAAGGATGTGTTTTGCAGGGCAAAATAAATTCTGAGATAGTTTGTAGCTGAATTCATGTAGAGGAGCTCTGCATCATTATCAGATTTCTGACAAGAAAGCTGGATAGCAGGTGCTCCAGCTGTTGTTTGGACAAAGAGGGAAAGGCTGTCAATACTTGGAGAAAGGTTAAGGTTGTTGAGAATGGTGAAGGAATGAGATAGGGTAAAATAAAGAACAGAACCACAAGAAATGTAATTCCTGAAAAATTTATAAAACTGCCACTGATTACAGTTTTCCTTGCCGTTTCTTTTTGTCTGTTTCCCCCATCTGTCCTCTCTTTGTCATTGTGAACAGCACAGTTTTCCACTAATACAGCTGTATTGTGCTTAGTTATGTGGCAGGGCTGTAATCTGGATTTGCTTTAGCTGTGCCAAGTTTGAGGAAGGACCAAAACTTGGATTAACTTGATTGTACATTCCCTCCTCTTTGGCCCGGGTGGAAAGGTGGCTAATGACGAAAAATGGAGGTAGAGTCAAGAAGTGAGGAGCTGTGCCCCCACCCTCCGTGCTGGAATAGGTCATCAGTAAGAATAATCGGATTTCCATGCTTCTTTTCCATCGTTTGCACTGCAAATGTTTCACTACAGGAGATCATGGTCCCAGCATGTAGCTGACTATTTGTTGAACTTTTCACATATAGCTTGAATGTGTGTGTGTCCTGAGAATGTCTCAAACTACTATTAAAACTAAATCTTTCAAAGGAAGTGATTTCCGCTTTGCAAGCGTAAGGAATGTATTACAAAGAAACAGAAGACTGGAAGGGATCTGAGGCAAGAAGTGGTAGCTGAAATTTAGGGGTTGTATTGATAAGTGGGATCTGCAGACCTGAGTGCCGTGTCCTTTTTGCAGTGCTTGGGAAGGTTAGAATCCTAGGAATGGGAATGAGGACATACAGTGGTGAGCAGAAGGATATCTACACCATTAAATACTGGGAGAAATTTTGTCTGTCTCTACATCTAGACAGGTTAGATTTCGCTGTGGTTTACAGAAAATACTTTTCACTTTATAGAATTTCTGTCTATAGAAAGTATCTTCACGGCACAGCTACTGCATCAATGACCTAAGGGAGTTAGATGTAGAGATGTGTCAGTGTCAGTCTCAGAAGACCTTACATGTGGGAGGAGAGGGTAAGCATATGCAGGAAGGCAGCAGTTCTGGGAATGCTGTGAATGTTCGCTAGTGAATATACTGGCCTTGAGATGCAGCCTTTCAGATCCCGAAAAAGTTAAACGAGTGACATTGTGGATTGCTCTGCCTCACTCAAGCATTGTGATACAGTGCAAGTCCCGGGTTGTTTGCCAAAAACCCTTTGAGAGACCTGTCTCATATGCAGAGTTCCCAACAAAATGAGACGCTTAACCTAACTGTCCTGAATTCCAGTTCCGAACCTTCATTATAGACCTTATCTCTGTTCAGTGCAAGGCGCTGGAGACAGCAGCAGTAATGAATGTTGCAAGCAGACAGAAAATACCCTGCAGCTAGGTGATGCACAGCCTTATAGGCAAGCAGCTTGCGGCTTGTGGCAGGAAATTCCCACTGGACAGTGTCAAATGCGTTTTGAGACGATGGTACCTATGTTTAGTTTATTATTAGTGAATAATTTAGCTGCACTTACTGTGTTGTATGAGGTCCTGTAGGCTTTGCTTTGTGAAATTTCCTTTTGTGTGGCAGAATTTTTCCCTATTGATAAACTACTGCTAAAGTACAAATGGTCTGCACTGAATATATAGCAGATGGGGCTGTATTAGCCTGATTCTTTCATCCATGAAAATAAATGCTATAACTGTTGTAATTTGGCATAATTTTGATGCAAATCAACAGAGTTGCAGGAGAATTAAGGTGTGCAGTGACCTTTGTGTGTTCCTTGATTTTTATTTCACATACAAGTTGGATGTGGTATTTTTTCTGTTTTACGTGCAAGTTGGATATAGTAAGAGGTTATAAAACAGGGTATGTTTATGTATACTCTCCCTAGTTCCTAAACTGCTGATTGCATATTTAAATACAATGACCTCAGAACGCTGTTGCTCTTGTCGCAGACAGTATTTGAAGACTGGCTCAGGAGGGTGATCCACTGTCAGAGGCCGGAATAGATTTTACACAGCAGGTTGTAACTTGATTAATCCAATATTGGTTGAAGAGAGAAGATGTCAAGTCATCTCATCTACCGTACAATATAGTGTGTGTATATAAATATACACAGAGTATGTATTTTACCAGCGTTAAACCAAACCAAGAGCAGATGCTACAGCCCATCTCTGAATCTCTTCGGTGTGGGAGATGGAGATCCAACACAATGTCTTCTAGTGTGTTCTTGAGCCAGTAGCTTGGCAGGTAAAAGCCCTATTGTCATTTACCTCTAGAAGTTTTTTTCTCTTTAGTCCCGTTCAATACCAGATTTCTGTCTAGCAGGAGTGATGATCTAACATTAAGCTGATAAAAACCCCCTTAATCCCTGGGTGCCACGACAAAGAAACAGAGAAGCTGGAATACTGCAGTGAGTCTCTACCAGTTTTGCAAACTGCCTCTTCATTTTTTTAAGGAATCAAAACAAAAACCAAAACACGCAAGAAAAAAGACAATTAGCAAGAGCCAGCACTTCATGAAAATGTCAGTGTATCTTGCTCATAATAAAGTGCAAAGCAATTTGAAAGATTTAAAAGGCTCGCATACCATCAAGTGAAGTTTTAATTAGCTCCCATAAGACTATGAGAAATGCTATGTTTGAGTAGACCAAAGGTACAACTAGTCTTAATTCCCTGTCTCACATAGTGGCCATGAGGACATGCCAGGGAGGGCACCAACTTAGATACATATTTTACTTTTTCTTTTGCTCTTCATCTGAGATGACTTTAAGCTTCCAGATATTTTCAGCTTCAGGACTGTTTGAGTTCTGAATATGTGAATTCTGTGTGTTCAGTAGCCCACAATGTGTGTACACTGAAATCTCTAGTCTTCCTGCACCCCATTGACACCTACTGCATTTACCACTTCCTTTATCAAGGAGCAACACTGGTTTACTACCAGTTCCATGAAGAATCACTTTCTTCTGTTTGTTTTGAAGCTGGTTTCTATGATGTTCGTTTAATAGATTTTTAAAACTTTGAATTGGAAGGGGAATAGAGCAGTGGATCGCTATCCATCCATGCCATGTCTCTTGTGATTTTGTAGACCCATGTTGTATCCCCAGAGTTGTTCCTTGCTTTGTTGTTCCTTACTAGAGAGTCTTAGCTCAAGTTTTTACTTACATGGATATGTGATTTGGACATATGCAAGCCCTTCCAGACCAATTTTGTCTTTTTCTGAACCTTTCCCGTTTCATGTTACCCTTTCTGTGATGGGAGGTCCAAAACTGCTCACAGTATTCAAGAGGTTTTATAGTGTAACAGCTTTGTCTACTTTGTTCTGTGTCTTTTTCAATCGTCCCTTGCACTCTGGTTTGCTTTTTTGGCAGCTGCTGAGCGCTGGGCTGGTGTTTTCATGGAACTTATTCCAGGATCTTACTCCCGAGTGATAGTACTAAGCACAGAACCCATCTTTTCACATGTGAAGCTTGAAATGTTTTTCCTCATTTATGTCACCTAATATTTGTGTACAGTGAATGTCACCTGCCATTTTACTGTCCAGTAGCTCAGGCGTGTTGAGCCTGCAGTTCTTCATAAATGGTTCTCATCATTACTATCTTAAATAATTAACAAACTTTGTCATCCTTTGTACTGCCTGTCCCAGTCCTCAATGCAATTTCCTGAGAAAGTCATTTGATGACCTTGTTTCATTGTTAGAACTGACAGATGGTCCAGTATTCCAGCTCTTTTTCCTGGCTTTTGTTCTGATTTTTTTTTCTTTTTTATCCATGGAGGGATGTTTTTCTTGTAAGTCCTAGATGCTTAAGTGTTTCCCTAAAAATCTGTCAAAAGCAGTTTGAAAACCATATCATTGTAATCCAAATGCTTGTTGACCCCTTCAGAGACGTCCACTGGGTTTAGAGGAGATGACGTCCTTTTACAAAAGCCATACTGACTCTTCCCAAGTACATCATATAAATGCTGATGTCCACCAATTCTGTTCTCATTATAGCTTCTACTAATTGGTGTGATAGAAACACGAAGTGTCTTGGCTTTGTAGATCTCCCTGGAAACTTTTTAAAAAATTGTCACGGTTTTCACCCTCCTGTCATTATTCCTTTTCCATGCTAATTTAACAACAGTGGGCTACGGATTTCCTGCCAGTGCTAGTGGCACAGCAAGTCTCAAGATGCAGTAAAACCCAACCCTGGCATTTGCCTTCCCTTGGCTCAAGGCACAATGCTCTAATTCCCACTAACATACTGCTCATCCAGTGATGGAGAGGGATTGTTGTCTTCTGCCCCAGACATTTCCCTCACCTCCATACACTCATGCTTTTGCACTTGTTGCTTTTCAGGAATGCTGCCTTCTTCCAAACATATTCCCTTGTTTTCCTTCCCTTTCCTCAGGATGTAAGAAATGCAGAATTCATGTGATGTATTGTATTTGAGAAGCCAGGTGAGATACTGTCAGTAGAACATATCTGAAAACTTCGTGAGTTAACATGTGCTGGAGTAGTACAAGCTGCTTTGATTTAGACTGCAGTTTGCTTCTTTTGCTTCAAGGATTATTGAGGAGTCTTCAGTTGCTACAGTGATTGTCCTCTTCTGCCCAATAATTTACCAGTGCTTGAGATCGCTTACAGGTTTCCAGATTCTGAAATGGGAATGTCTTTTGAAGTGAAGAATGGAAAATATTTTTAGTTTGTCATCTTAAATTCTAATTAATCACCTCTCCCACTGTTTTTAGTCTCAAAAGTTTTTTGACATGCTGTGATAAACATCAGGTAGTGAAAATAAGCCTTAAAGATGCAGCAAATGATTAAGCTTCCTCCTGCCTCACACTGAAGACAGACTTCTGTTAAGAGTCTTAATTTTTGATAGCAATCTTGGTACATAGACTAACTTTTCACAGTTGTTTTGCATTCGTAGTCTCCATCCTAGTATTGACGGCTCAAATTTTCTTTTAAAGTTACTCTTGAAGTCCTGGCTTGAATGATTATAACAAGACTGTGCAATGAATCACTTAAAGATCAGGAAGCAGCATCTAACAAGGTCACACCAAATTTAAGCTTTAAAAATGGTATTTTTATAGTATATTATGGAGAGAATTAAATTTGTTGTATGTTTAGTAAGAAAAGTTTAGGGAAAAGCAGTTCATAGGCAAGTAGCTATTGCCATGCTGTGATGATTTACAAGCCACAATACAGCAAAATTTGGTAGTCACCTTGGAGTCATTTGAAACCTGATTTAAATGTTTATGTACCATGGTGATGGAAGGATAAGACAACAAAATCACTTGACACATGCCTCATTTCTCCCGTATGAGTTTTGCCATCCAGACATTGAAAGCTGACCAAATTTATGAGGAGCTAAAGGCAGGAGCTTGCAGTAGGAAGTGTCAAGCAGCGTTATTATCTAGGGTGGCAGCTTTTTGGCCTGACAGGTAGCAGCACCACGGTAAGAAGATGAGTGCTTATTCTGCTTGGGCCTTCACAGTGTCGGTAACTGAATTGTTGCAAGCGTGACAACTAATTTACAAATGGAAAAGACACATGAGGTTACTACAGCTACTGGGGGATGAAAAGCAGCGACTGACAAAACAGACATAATGATAAGTTATCAGGTTAATGGTCTCAGGTTGCATCAGGGGGGTTTAGATTGGACACTGGGAAAAATTTCTTTACTGAAAGTGTACTAAAGCTTGGAACAAGCTGCCCAAGGAAGTGGTGGAGTCCTCATCCCTGGAGGTGTTCAAAAAACATGGAAATATTGCACTTCAGGAACATGGTTTAATAGGCATGCTAGTGTTGGGTTGACGGTTGGACTTTATGATCTTAGAGGTCTTTTCCAACCTTAATGAGTCTATGATTCTATGACTTATAACCAAACTTACACGAGTTCTTAATTATTCGACATTTTTAGCATGGCAATGATACAGAGTGAATGCTCCAACTCAGAAAGAAAATGCCACCTTCTACCAGAAAACTGAGACTGCTTTGCTATGCTCTGCCAGTGCCTGAAGGGAATATAAACGGATTGTGGAGGAAACAGAAGATGTGTCACTGATAAAATAATCTGGCATCACAAAAGGACCGGTAGCTATGGCTCCACCACAAGATCAATAAATGTGCAAATAGCAGCCTCTTTAGAAATCATTGCTTTCCCTCCAATACGTGGTGACAAACTCCATGACAGCATTTACTTCATGCCACCAGCTTCATTAAATAAATCAGACTATCCTCATCTACCCACAAAGCCAACTCCAGAAGTCTATGGAAAATATTGATTTACCTTGACTATGTTCAGGTCAAAGATGCAATGCAATAAAATAGTTTAAGACAACTGCTCCTTTTCCAGCTTTTAATTAGAGCCCTGAAAACGTGTTTCTAGGTCCTGGTTTGGGATCTGTTGTCAATTCATTTTGACCTTAGGCGAGAAAATTTCAACACTCCGGAACTTGCTTCTTGCTGTAAAACAAGCACAGTTAACTTATCTCAGATGGCTGGTTGTTCAGCTTTCAGATTTTTTTGCTCTTTTAAGTTTTAATGACTGAATAAAATCCATTTCCATTCGAGTTCGCTAGATAAAATGCATTCACAAGTAAAATCATTCTATGTGAAAGATTATGCACCTGAGGATCCACACTAGGAGGTGAGTCTCCGTGGATGTCAAGGGACAGGAACAGGCTCTCCGGAGCACGATTTGCAGAAACCACCCTGCACCATCGGTGGGAGGAGTTTTTCTTGCATTGCCTCCCCTGGGAAGACCCACGTTATTTTGTGAAAATGGATAAAGCTTTGAACAGCAAAGAGACAGAGTTAAGAAAGTTAGATCAAGAAAACAAGAAATAGTGATTTTGATTATTACTTTTAGGTAAGATGTAGAACTATTTCTCTGCAATCGCAAGGACCAAAATCAGCCAGAAAATTTTAAGTAGATAAATGGCAGTGAGCTGCGAGCCCATAAAAGATAGTCCCACTGTCCAAATCAGAACAGCGATGGTAGCCACTTCATCCCACTGTGAGCCACAAAATGTGGTTTGGCATAAAGGGATACAAAAGATTAGAAATAGAGTTTATAATGAAATTTAATACTCTCAGATCTAACATATAGTCACTATTTAATACATAGCAGAGATATTAAAGCTCATTGTGCCAGACCTTCCATATAGCTTAGAACAGTCTTTATGGAACAGACGCAGAACTTCAACCTTTTTTTTCTTCTTGGACTCTTTGATCCTTCTTTGATTATTTTTTGATCATTAGCAGTGAGCACAGTACAAACACCACTCTTCTTCACTCCAGACTGCAGCTGAGGTAGGTGCACCACACAACAGCTACAAAGAGAACCCTTGATTCACTCTTTATGCACACAAAAACAACAAAAAAATATTTCTTCAGGTTCTGAAAGATATTAACTTCAAAAGAATTCCATGTTTCAAGATGAGTAAAAGAAGAAAAAATTTGCTGGCCTCTTCAACAGAGTCTTATTTGGTTTTTCATTGCTCTGCAACTTTAGACAGTGACTTACAGGGAATTCCTGTGAGATTCCAAAATTTGGAGCAGAATCCTTTACACTAAAACCATGGTCAGACCAGTCTCGACAACAGCATCAGGTGTTCCTGTATCTGTAGACCGGAAGAAATAGGTCTCTCAAATGTCGCAGTAAGTCTTCCAAATTCAAACTGGCAGTCTGCATTAGGATCAAGCAAACATTAGCAATCCACATAACAAATTCAGCCTGTTCCACCCTCTTTCCTCATGTTGTCCACTTTAATTCTTCGGACAAGAACCTGAGTTGTGTGGCATTTCTATTACAGCTTCTTTCTGGCTTAGGGGCTGAATATTGAAGGCGTAGCAGTGTGCCTTTATGAAGTGTCAAGCATTCTTAACTACCTTGCACATAAAAGATTCACAAATTCATACAAAGTCCCTGCAAGATTTGGAGTTTGAGCCTCAGCTTTGAACCAAGGAGAGCTATCATCTTGTTTCCCGTTTCTGAGCGTACAGCCTGTGACAGCAGTGTGCTGACTGTGCTTGCCTAACTCTCTGATTTCAAGGTGATTTACTTTTTTGCGGCACTGTACATTCACCTGCTGAGAGTTAAACAAACCTTCCATCTTTCATAACTGTGCTGGTAATCATATATCTCTGGAAGGAACCACGGTTCATATGTACCAAAAATATCCAGCTCGTCACATGAAAGTAAATGGGTTTTCCCTCTCTTCCTTATGGAGAATAGAGGAATAAAGGGACAGTTCTTGAGACCTAAAGTTGGTGGCAAGTCTATATATTTTCTTAAGTTTTGGGTTGTTATTTTCCCAGTAATACTCTACGAAGCAGCTGCATCCCAGATATTGTGAGCATCAGCTATGCGGAGTCGCAGGACTATTTTGAAGACAGAAATACTATTCAAGAGTCAAATATCAAAAATATAGGATTTTAAATCTTCAGACCTCATTTTTGCTAGGTAGGATACAAGATGCACATTCAGGTCGTTAAAATGTCTCCTCAGAACATATTTATAGGAGTTGTACGAGCAAAGAGAGCTCCTGCAGAGAAGAATGATTCCCATGGAAAAACACCTGCTCCTCCAGCCAGCAGAGCAAGCCACTTACTCGAGCTCTTGAGAAACCGCATGATTTACACCGGGCTGCCACCGCCTCGTTTCATACTTGAGGTCAACCCCATCATCGCAGCAGTGACAGGAGTGCGATATAAAGACATGTATACATATGTATATACATAGATATACACCAGAGCTAGCTTTAACCTTGTTACCAGCGCCCAGGCTGGCCACAGCAGGGCTGCGCCGTGGGCTGATTCACCCCTTATCTCCCACAGCAGGACTGAAGCTCAGCGTCAGCAAGCGCAGACAGACAGACAGGAGCTCCTCTTCTATCTCCAAAGCAGAAGCGGCTTTTTGTACCTTTAAAAATGTTACGAGTGACCAACAAGAGAGTTTTTTTTTCTCTAGCAGTGAGAAGACACAGTTCAATAACACAACATTTCATTGTAAGCAAAGTGCTTTTTGGCTTCTCACCCGACACCCACATGCTGTGCAAACTCTTTATGTCCTGGTGCAAACAAGACCATTTCAATTTACAAAGGAAATAACATTTAAAATCTAGGACTAACAATTTTTTTTGTAATATGGTACACAGGGCAGCTCTCAAAACTGTGCAGAACAGCAAATGTCTACCAGCGAAAACCAATCAGCAACAGATAAAATAATGAGCAGCTCTGAAGTCTGTTCGCTTTGGGTTCTTTCACCATAACTCATTGTCCTGAGCGCTCTAAGCCCAGAACCTTGCTTTCATACCTATCTGGGAAAAAACCCGCATAAAGCACTACTCATAATGTAACAACAATGTATTCAGCTCATTAAAACTCTTTTTATTTAGATTTATGAAACTGTAGGAAAATCAAGAGATCTTAAACACAAACACAGGCTCCAATTTACTAAGCTGCAAGTAGGCGAAGTCCAGAAGGATAAACAAGAACATTCTGAAACCTACATTTTCTTCTAAAACATCAAGATTTAAAACTGATTGCTTTAAAAAAAAAAAAAAGTTACTATTTGATAAAGTTTGAAATCAACAGTAGAAGCTACTGCAGAAAAGGCTGGTATAGCATATCCTCATTATTTGCCTGTACACTGCAGTAGGAATCTGTGAAAGTGCCCTGGCACACAGCGTTGGAGGGATTTGTATCACTGTCCTTTCCCTTATGGCTTGCCGTGTGCTATCGTACACAGTGATGTTAAGTGGATGCAAGGCAGACGTGTTTTCTGGTATATCTGGTGCAAGAGCATACGTAGAAAATGAGGAAAATAAGAATATGCGATGGTTGAGGTCAAGTTCTTCCCACCCATGCAAAGTATCAGCTAAAAAATAATAACAGTAGCCTTAATTACAACAGCCATCTTAAGATATTACATAGCTTGACAAAGATACCTAATGCACAATCAGGGGGATCAACATCACAGGGGGAAGCAGTTGCTGCTGGACCAGGCTGCCCTGTGTGCTGGGCTCATGGGGGCTGCAGGGAGAGCTCGGGCTCAGGGCTCAGAGAGGAGCCTGCAGCGCTCCAGCCATCGCCTGCCAGGAACCTGTACCTGCTCCGGGTGAGCTGGCAACTCCAGTATCTCCAAATGAGCTGGAGCCTCCCCCTGCAATAAAAAGAAAAGAAAAAAAAAACCCAAACAAACCCCAACAGTGTTTTGCAACTTGACATCTGGTCCTGGTTGTGCCGAGGGAAATGTGAGTAACAGCTCTCTGACTTTCAGGAAAATTCTGTTTTCAACCAAGAAACGGGGTTACACAAACTACATAGTCAGAGCTCTTTGCAAGCAGCAGAGCTTACAACCTCCTTGCCTTTCTCTCTTTTTTTTTTAGAAATGTGAGATTCTTCTGTTTGCTCTCTACTTACTGAACACAAAGGATTGCAAAGGTTCTAATCAACAAGAACAGAAAAGGAAAGCAATACTGAATGAAGCTGCATTTTACTGTCCGTACAAACACACCCCCCCCACAGACATACATTATCACAGTGTCATGGGTCGATCTCAGTTTAAACCAACCAGTCATTCTTTAGCTCAGAAGAACAGAACAAACTCTTAGAACACCCAAAGAACTAACTTCACCGGTAATTTAAAAAGTGAGAAAAAGAAACCACACTCAGGCACCTATCGTTAACATATTCACGGAGCTGGTAAGCTCTACTCACTGATTCAAAAAGCCATGCTGCTGCTGTACACACAGAAGGAATTAAGCTGATGTTACTTTTGCAAGATGCTCAGATCCAGCTAGGATTCCAAGTCAAGACTGTCAGCTTTGCTAGAAATACTTACAGGAAAAGAAGAATAATCTCCATGTTCTGAAAAGTAAATCCCAGTTTTTCTGATCCGTCAGCAAAAAGACTGATCTTGCTCACACGTACACGCATCGATCCAGAATCACAGAATGGGCTGGGTTGGAAGAGACCTTAAAGACGATCTAGTTCCAACGCCCCTGTCACGGGCAGAGGACTCTGAGCTCCCCAAGAAGTCACAGATTCCTGTTGACGGCCATACACTTTGGTATTGGGAGCCTCCTCTCACACACACCCTCCCCCCCCTTCTTTCTGGAATCCTCTCACCACTTTCTGTTGGTTTTATAGTTTAGATATCAGTAGTTAGCTTACTTTTACTAAAAATATAAAAGGTGTTAACATGTAAACACAACTAAATCCATTAAATGCTTAACGACCTTCTGACCTTCTGTACTGTCATCTGTTACTCAAATGCAGGCTTCCAGAGACGTAGGTTTTTGCTCGGAGCAAGTCTTACACCATTATTTGAAGGAACTTTTAAAATCCAGAGCCTTCACAAAATCTCCAGGGTTGCTAAATTCCAACACGACCAGGCTTAGGAGTTCTTTGTTTTCCTGCTCTCTCTTTTATCCTTAAATCCTTTCCTGTAACCTCAGCATGTGGTTTCTGAAGAAAGGGCAAAAATAAAAACTTTCTAATGCTCCTTCTGGAGAAACTGAAGCACAACTTTACCACTTCCAAATTAGATGTTAAATCTGTAGTTTATTGCACATCCTGCTTCCACTGTTAATTAACAGCTCAAAATACAAACAGTCATGTTCCGCAAGTCTGCTGGAACACAATTATAAAACACGATGCTATAGCAAAGCCAAAGGCACTGAGGTACTCGCCGTTACACACTGCCAGACCAAGTGTTACTAAAACACCAAAACATGCAGGAAAGCAACCAGCGGTTCCTATTGCTGATGCCAACTTGTCTATGAAGAAAATACCTACTGGGTAACTGAACCTTAGGAGATATTTGGGGGACCAGTATGAGGACATCTATTGGAAGGAGACTAAAAAATAATGGGAATTGCTAGTAAAATGAGTCACAGCAAAGGAACAGCTCTCAACAGCATTAAAGCCTTGTACTTTAGTTTATTCCTATTGTGTATAGCAGCTACAAAAGGCAGACTGAACATTTATCAGTGAACTGGAACAGCAGCAGCTTTGCTGTGGAGCTTCCATTTAAAACCATCATGGTTCAAGAAGAGGCCCAAGGATGGAAGAAGTATTATGAGAAGACCTAAACTGTTGGGGAAAAAGAAAAAAATCAGTTCCATCATCCTAATGGACAGTGTCAAACCCAACAACTTTCTGGCTGATATTTCCGCCAAATATTCTTTATCTGGATAAGAGTATGAGCCACATCCCTTTCTGTATGCAGAACATGCATACAGAAGATGTTCTTAACATCTGCATACTTTTCAAATTCTTTGAAGAAGTTGGAAGGGCCAGCTATCTCCTAATAAGAAGTTATTCTCTCAGGACTATTGTAATGAGAATTTTCATAATCACATGACAAAATTCAAAAGTAATACTTCTTGTTTGTTCTATAAAAAGATACCTTGAGCGCTCTGATTTTTATCTCCATGTTTCACTAATTCAACCAAATACATGTCTTGATTTTTCTTGAATAAAGACTAAATAAAGGTATGGGAAGTTAAACAAGTCCCATTTTGATTCCATCATCACCCAGAAAGTCAGTAAATAAATAAATCATTGCAGATTTAGCAGTGATTAGTTCTAACCCCAAAAGAGCAGGAACTGATATTCAGATAACGAGGCGACTTGCGTTTTCTTGAGCCGCAGCTCACCAAGATCCAAAGGGGAAAATTCAGCAGATCTGGTGACTCCATAATACACAACATACCTCTTTAAGGAAAATCCTAAATGAGGTATCTTTCAGAAAGATATCTGTGTTGGAAGTAATAGAAACTACTTGTTCATAATGGTTTATATGGGAGGAAGGAATCCAAGGGAAGTCCTGCCTGTGGTACTACCAGTTTGCTGATTTTGACTGCATGATGATTTCCCCAAGAATACATTCTCCATCGTTCCTGTATTTTTGTGGCTTGAATTTTCACTTTCCTGCTATAGTAAGAGACAGTGTTGTCTCATGTGCTGCTTTTAGACCTTTCTGCATCTTTGCTTTCCAGAGTTTTTCAGAATAAATCTCTATCGTCTACCAAGAAGCTGTTCTTCAGGCAGAGGCCCCGAGCGTACTGGTGTTCAGCCTCCTACCAGCTGCTTTCCTCCTCCACTCCCAGTCGTGCTGTTCTATCAGAAGAAATTTGTGGCATGAAACATTTCTCTAAACAAGAACTATTTGGAAAAACTTTCTCTACAGTTTCTCAGCAGTGCATTGAATCGAACTTCATGCTTTTAGAAAGACATGTAGAATGGTCTTATTTTATTAGAGGCAAACTTTATAACATGAAATACTTTACAAGCTGCAGTTCAGACTTGCCAATACACTAACCATCACTTCCTACATTTTCATTTATAAACTTTACAATATTCATAGAATCATCAAATCATTGAATCATATAATGGTTTGTGTTGGAAGGCACCTTTAAACGTCATCTAGTCCAACCCCCCTGCAGTGAGCAGGAACATCTTCAACTAGATCAGGTTACTCAGAGCCCCATGCAACCTGGCCTTGCATGTTTGTCCATGTTTATCAGAACCTGGATGCTGTAGACACGCAGAAGAGGAGCGAAAAGCAAGGAGGAAAAAAAAAGTCAAGATATGGC
>Ga0181612_110212_pt1 | contig 15573 bp, 15 predicted proteins | sample HoacroProtozoa21_FD_119630 | JGI IMG/M metagenome (GOLD analysis project Ga0181612, IMG submission 119630) | Hoatzin crop microbial communities from Cojedes, Venezuel. Combined Assembly of Gp0051906, Gp0051904, Gp0051908 | reverse complement strand
CAGCCAGTGGTACACATCATCACTCATTCCAAAGATGGTAAGGCTCACAAGGCGCTACCACGCAATCTATCCCTGGGTAAAAAGGGAGGTGCAGAGGCTTCGCAGCGAAGGGGTCAAGGTAGTGGTGATATCCGACTACGAAGCTGCGGCCAGGAGGCTCAAGGTTCTTGGATTCGAGACGACATGGGCCGATACGATCTGCGAAATGCCTACGATGGGTGGCCTTCTTCCATGTCATCAGGCCATAAGGAGACTGTGCATACAGCTGGACCTCAGGCCCGCCGAGTGCGTCCTCATCGGAGGAAGCGACTCCCTTGACGGAGCCGCCGCACTAGGAGCCGGAATGCCTTTCCAGAAAGTCCTCTAGTCTAATTCGAACTGGCGATAAGGGCTATCACCTTGTCCAGCTGGGATAGTAGCGTCGAGTAGTTCCCGTCGAAGTTGTTCACGATGATGGAGAACACTATCGTATCCTCAGCCTTCCCACTCTGAGGCTCAACGTAGCCGTTGAAAGAATATACTCCTCCCATGGATCCGCTTTTCATGCGTATCCTGCTACGAAGGGATGCGCTTTCCCCCCTTAGCCTGTACGGATAGGATGACGCCTCGCCAGGATATCCGAGGGTGTATCTGAATTCATTATACTTTCCTGAGTTCTTCATCATGCCCCTCAGATAGCGGCAGAAGAAATCCGGGGATATGTAGTCCTTCCTCGAAAGTCCGCTTCCGTCCACAATGTGAATGCCTTCCGAAGCATCAACTCCTATCTTCTCACATGCCTTTCTGACAGCCTTCGGAATGGATTCGAATGATGCAGATCCTGTAAGCCGTTTTGCAGTCAGCCTCATAAGAGCGTCAGCATAAAAGTTATCACTCCGATGGTTTGTGATATACGCTATCCTCTTTATCGAAGGGGATGCGGTGGATCCTATTATGTTTATCTTTGACGAAGGAGCCGCCTTGTCAAGAGGCTTTCCGCCCGGAATGTCGCGAAGGTAGGCATTTCTGTCAATGTCGGCAGGTTTTCCGGTAACCTCGACTCCGTGTCCGGTCAGGTACTCCCTGAAATAATAGGCCACGGTATAGGCCCCGAACTTGTTGGAGCACTCCTCGGTCTTTGGCGCACGGTCAATAGCGAAAGTACCTTTCATTTCAGCTACGGGAACTATGTCACTGGCGTAGAGATACAGTTCATCCCCGGTACCCTTCTCCCCTGTAGTGCAGGAATATCTCCAGTCCATCCACGGAAGTGAAGGTGCTGTTACAATGCAGCTTACGGGAGCCCCTACGTAGGAGCCCGCCTTCACACCTATAAGAACAGTGTTGCGGCAGAAGCTAAGGGCATCGCCCCCTGTCCCGTAATATGTGCCAATATCCTCGTAGCACCACGAAGGACTGTCAGCGTATCCTTCGAAAAAGCGTCCGTCGCCGACTATCCTTCCGTCAATCTTCCTTATGCCCTTGTCCGATAGGAACTTCATCCAATCTTTGAAAACTTTTTCTCGAGGAGTAGCTATTGAGTCTTCGCAGAAAAGGGTTGGATCTCCTCCCCCAACTATGTAAAGGTCCCCCTTCAGGACTCCGTCTCTTATGCTACCCGTGTAGCCTACGGATGTGCGTATAGTGTAATCGGAGCCAAGCGTGCTTATGGCAAGCCCTGTCGAAACAACCTTTGTGGATGATGCCGGAAGGAGCTTTATGCGATGATTCCTCTTTGCGATGGTATCTCCGCCGACAGTAACGGCCAGGACCCCGAACGAGGAAGTTGAAAGATCCTTTGATGATGCTATGGCATCGACATATTTCTGCGCATAAGACACGGCTGGGGCCTTCTTTACGGATGTTGCGACCTCCTGGGCACCGACAGAGATTGAAACCGTAGCAAATATTGCAAGGACTGACAAGAACCTTTTCATGGACCAATTTATTTATGCTTCCTTGAATACTGACTTTACAAGGGACGGGACATCGCCAACCTTCACGACCTGAAGGTCTCCGGTTGATCCCTTGTGGACCGAAGAGTATTTTGAAATGTACATTTTCTTGAATCCCAGGCGTGAGGCCTCCCCCACCCTTCTGTCGGCCTGGGATACCGGACGGATCTCCCCGCTTAGTCCAACCTCGCCTGAGAAGCATACGTCGGAGGGTATCGCAAAGTCAAACGTGGAGGAAAGCACCGCGGCGACTACGGCAAGATCGCACGCAGGATCCGCAACCCTGAGGCCTCCGGCCATGTTAAGGAACACGTCCTTCTGGTTGAGCTTGAACCCGGCCCTCTTCTCAAGAACGGCGAGCAGCATGTTGAGCCTTCTGGTATCGAATCCGGTCGAAGACCTCTGGGCCGTTCCGTATGCAGCCGTGCTCACAAGGGCCTGCACCTCGAAAAGGAAGGGACGCATGCCGTCTAGCATTGCAGCAATGGCGGTTCCGCTAAGGCCTTCCTCATGCATTGGGAGGAGCATTTCCGAAGGATTTGACACTTCCCTCAGGCCCGACCCCGTCATCTCGAACACCGCAAGCTCGGAAGTTGAGCCGAAACGGTTCTTTATTCCGCGAAGAAGCCTGTACGAACCCCTGTCGTCGCCTTCGAACTGAAGCACCACGTCCACTATGTGCTCGAGCACCTTGGGACCCGCGATGTATCCGTCCTTTGTTATATGTCCTATTAAAATTACCGGAACGCCCGAAGACTTAGCGTAGCGAAGCAGCTGGGAGGCCACCTCCTTTATCTGGGAAACGCTGCCGGCAGACGACTCCACGTTCTGCGAGTACATCGTCTGCACGGAATCCACTACGACAAGGTCGGGATTCACGGAGTCTATCTGTGAAAGGATATCCTCGATGCTGGTTTCGCTGAGGATGTAGCAGTTGGACGCGTCTCCGCCAAGGCGGTCGGCCCTCATCTTTACCTGCCGGGTGCTCTCCTCACCCGTCACATAGAGGGTCTTGAGATTGGGGCATCCGAGGGGTATCTGCAAGGACAGGGTTGACTTGCCTATGCCGGGCTCCCCTCCAAGCAGCACCAGAGAGCCTTCCACAAGGCCTCCTCCAAGCAGCCTGTCAAGTTCGGAGTTTCCAAGGGATATCCTGTTCTCCTGGGCGGAGCCGACCTTGGAAAGTGGCTCCGGAGCGGTCTTCCCGGCAAGGGAGGCGGCAATGACATTCTTTGACGGCTTTCCCGTCGCCACTGTCTTTTCCACAAGGGTGTTCCACTGTCCGCACGAAGGGCACTTGCCCATCCACTTCGGATATTCGTTGCCGCAGCTGGTACAGAACCAAATGCTCTTTTCCTTTCCTGATACAGCCATTTCTGAAGAGTTTATTTCCTGCAAGATACAAAAAAAAACGGCACCCGTAATCTGGGTACCGCATTAAAATCCGGTCGCTAAGACTTATTTGTTCTTGATAGCGTCCTTGGTAGCGTTGGCAGCGTCATTGATAGCCTTTACAGTCTGATCCTTGGCAGCGTCCTTGGCAGCGTCACCAACTTCCTTGGCAGCGTCCTTGATAGCGTCCTTAACCTCGGTCTCAGCAGCCTTCTCGCCTTCCTTGGCAGCAGCGGCAGCAGCCTCTTCAGCAGCCTTGGGAGCCTCGGTAGCAGCCTTGGGAGTCTCTTTTACAACCTCAGTCTTAGCCTTGTCTGCATCCTTGGCAGCCTTCTTCTGATTGTTTCCGCAGGAAACAGCAGCGATCATCATAACGATGGTAGCTACGCTCATCAATGTCTTTTTCATAATTTTAAACACATTAACTAGTTGAACATTCATCTGGGGGCAAAATTAAGGGCTATTTTTTTGAATAGCAACATTTTTTTGAGTTTTAACGTTTTAGGGACTATCTCTTGAGCTCAAAAACCTCCATATCGTGAGCCTTCCCGTCATCGATATGGAAACGCAGGGCCGTACGGACCGTCTGCCATCCCTGAAGGCCTGCCGCACCGGGGTTTATGGCCAGAAGATTGTATTCGCTGTCATGCATCACCTTCAGGATATGGGAGTGTCCGCACACGAATATGTCCGGCTTGTGAGCGTCGATCATAGCCCTTACGTTGAGGGGATAGTGCCCGGGGTAACCTCCGATATGGGTCATCAGCACCTTCATTCCCTCGCAGTTGAAAAGCTGCACCAGGGGGCACTCGTAGCGTATCTCGTGGGGGTCGCAGTTGCCGTACACCCCGACCAGTGGCTTGAAGGATGTGAACTTGCGGACAAACTCCATTCCGCCGCCGAAGTCTCCGGCGTGCCAAATCTCGTCCACCGGGGAGAGAAAATCCCTGAACTCGTCGCTGAACACTCCGTGAGTGTCCGATATGCATCCTATGAACATTTCTTCTATACTTTTACGACTATTTTCCTCTTGTAGAGAACCCAGCTGATTGCAAATATGATGAAAGTGAAAATGAGCGCCCACAGAAGGGATGTGAACTCATTGGCCCCGAAATAGTCCGATGGCTCGAACCCGAGCGGGCCCCAGGTCCCCACGAGCACCGCCGACATGACAAATGCGACCAGTGGATTCATTCCCATTATCCTGAAAGGGGTGAAAGGCTTCTCAACTCCGCGAACATCTATCCAGAACGCCAGGAACGCTAGCAATAGCATGGCCCATCCTCCGGCATAGAGCACATAGGAAGCCGACCAGAGGGACTTGTTTATCGGAATCCATATGCTGAGGATCTTTCCAAGGGCCAGGCTTATGCACGCATAGGTGAATATCCTTGCAACAACCCCGACCGGAGCATTGTACGCCACTCTCTGGGGACGGCGCGATGAGCGGATTATGACGCCACCGATGAGATATCCCAGCAGCGCCGTGCACGCCCCTGTAAGCGTCCCCAAGAGTCCCTCGGGATCGAACGGCACAACTTCGCCTGCGGAATTGCAGTACCCATGGTAGACATGGTTTTCCCCTACGAGAGCGATGTCTATCTTTCCGGAGATGTTTCCCTCGAGGGTGAAGGGTCCGGAAGCGGAGCCGAAGGCCAGGAGTATTCCCGTATATACCGCCATGAGGGCCCCTATTGCGCAGATTATCCTGCCGGGGCGCCTCAGCCAAAGGGCTATTGTGCCCCCCAGGACATATGAAAGGGCTATTCTCTGAAGCACTCCGAATATCCTTTGGTGCTGGAGCCAGTACAGGTAGTTCTGGCCGAATGACGCCGAAGTGTCGTGGAGCGTCGTAGGGAAGAACGGGTACATGTTGCACAGAAGCCCCACAAGGAATATGGCGGCTCCCCTTTTGAGGATCTTTCCTGCCGCCTGACGGGAAAATCCTTCAAACTTCGAGAATGAGAACGCCATGGCGCAGCCCGAACAGAAAATGAAAAACGGATAAACCAGGTCTGTCGGAGTGCATCCGTCCCAGTGGGCGTGCCTAAGGGGAGAGAATATCCTGGTCCACGAACCTGGATTGTTCACTACGCACATGAAGGCAACGGTTATTCCCCTAAGGACGTCTAAAGAGATATAGCGTTTTTTCATGGTACCTGTACTTAACTACTTCGAAAGGAAATCCAGGTATACCGCCGTCGTGGCGACAAGAGCTGCTGTCTCGACCCTGAGGCGCGAGTCCCCGAAATGGACCGGTATGAATCCGCATTCGATGGCAGAGGATATCTCATCCCTTGAAAAGTCTCCTTCGGGACCTATCATTACTATTATGTCCCTTCCTTTGTATGATGAAAGGGCGTCGGTGACGCTTGTCCTCTGACCTTCCATGCAATGGGCGATTAGCTTGAGGGCATCGGAAGAAGCCTCACGGCGGACAAAGTCCCTTACGCTTATTGCATCCTCCACAACAGGGATCTTTGTCTTGAGGGACTGCTTCAGGGCCGACAGTATCACCCTTTCGATGCGCTCCGGCTTGAAGACCTTCCTCTCGCTATGCTCCCCTATTACAGGGACAATGCAGTCTATGCCAATCTCGGTAGCTTTCTGCGCAAACCACTCGTAGCGGTCGATGTTCTTCGTAGGGCATACGGCCATCGTGAGGTTGTATGGATGGGCTCCGCAGTCTGGCACGGCCTCGACCACCCTTGCTACGGCGGACCTTGGGGACGGGTCCTCGAGAACGCACTTGTAAAGGGTGCCCGCCCCGTCGGTAACGAATATCTCATCCCCGGCCTTGTGACGCATGACCCTCACAAGGTGGGAGGATTCCTCGCTGCCAAGGCGGCACTCCCCGCCGGAAAAGTCCCTTGAGAAGAATATCTCCATGCTACTTTCTTATGATCTGGATCTCTCCGCGAAGACCCACCTTCAGTATCTGGGACGCCTTGCCCGTAGACTCGCTTCCAAGGTATGAAGGAACGGCATAGTCTACCGCATCGACAATCTCCTTTGGAATATCCTTGTATGATACGGGGGTCTTCCCTCCGGAGAGGTTGGCGGAAGTGGACACTATGGGACGGCCTAGCCTGTAGGCGAGATCATGGCTGAACTTATGCAGAGGTATCCTTATTCCTACGGAACCGTCCTCGGCCACCACGTTTCTTGCGAGGAAATGCCTGTCGGCTCCTGTTCCTTCGGGAGCGACCCTGGCGTCAGGATATATTATCGTCATAGGAGCGTCGTTTACCTCCACAAGCTGGATGGCCATCTCAGGTATCTCCTTAACGTACCTTCCAACCATGTCAAGGCCGCTGGCGAGAAGCACGAGGGCCTTGCCTTGCTCCCTACCCTTTGTCTTGAACACCTTCTCCACGGCCTCGGGGTCGGTGGCGTCGCAGCCGATGCCCCATACGGTATCTGTGGGATAGAGGATCACCCCTCCGCTACGGAGGACCTCGACGGCCTCCTTCAGGATTTCATTACTGTCCTTCATATTATCTTTTTGGAAAATCTATTTTTGAAATCACAGGATAGTGGTCCGAATAGCGGACCTGGTCCACCTCGTGGGTGAGGGCCTCGCACTCCTGCGGATACATTATGTAATCTATTCTGAGGAATGGCCTGAAAAGGGAGTATGTCGCCCCGAATCCGTCACCGGCCTCAATGAAGGAGTCCTTCCTTCCCCGAAGTAGCCTGCGGTAGGTGTAGGATGATGGCGTGTCGTTGAAATCCCCTACGAGTATCGCAGGATAGGGACATTCCTCGATGTTGTCCATTATCTGCCCTACCTGGCGGGGACGCATCCTGATGGAAGCGCGGAGCTTGCTTTCTGTCTTCTTCCTCTCCCCGCTGTCCTTTATGCTTTTTGCGATGCTTGCCAGGGATATTCCGTAGCTCTGAAGATGGCAGTTGTATACCCTGTAACGCACATCGCCGACCTCGAAATCACAGAATATCGCAAGGTTTGCACTCTCGTTGAAATCTATGTGCCCGCGGTTCTTTATGGAGTGGCGGCTGAGGGTGACGTTCCCGTAGCAGCCGTTGTCCGTAGGAAAAACGAAGTACTCTATGTCATAGCCGCGGAACTTCTTCGAGAGGTAGCTCTTAACCTTGTCGGCATCGTCCATGTAGAATTCCTGCAGGCAGATGACATCCGGAGACTGCCTTCTGATGTATTCCATCACGGAATCGGCGCAGGCCTTCTTCGATTGGAACCCTCTGGAAGAGAACCTACCCACGTTGTAGGATAGGACCTTGAGGCCTCCGGATGCAGTCTTTTCAACCTCTTCATGAGACGGGCGGTAGTACCTTCCCACTATGAAGACCGTAGGCAGAAGGGCCAGAAGCGGTATTATGAAAGCCTTGCTCCTTCTGAGGATTGCCCACAGCAGAAGGAAGATGTTCAGGATGAGAAGAAGCGGGAAGGCCAGCCCGAAAAGAGTCATGAACCAGGCCTTTGCGGGGTTGAAAAGGAAGGATATGTAGCTGAGCACGAGCAGTCCGGCTGCTATTATGAGAAGCAGCCTGTGCACCGTAATGGCGAAAATGCTCTTGCCCCTGCCCATGTTACATCCAGCTGTCCCTGTTGTAGAGCGAGCCCTTCCTCTTCCAATAGAGTATCAGCAGCCACCCGAAGAGCATTCCTCCCAGATGGGCGAAATGGGCCACTCCGTCGAGCGTACCGGTTATTCCGGTGAAAAGTTCGATTGCCGCGAATATGAGAACCCACCACTTTGCCTTGAGAGGAATAGGCGGGAATATTAGCGTGAGTGTCGTTTCCGGATAGAGCATTGCGTATCCGATGAGCACGCCGTATATGGCTCCCGAAGCTCCTACGGTAGGGGTAAGGAGAAGCCTCTGCACTGCGGAAGAGTTGCCCGAGGACAGGAGTGTCTGCATCTGCAGGTACTCCACTCCCATGTGGAGGGCGACCGCCCCGAGTCCCGTAACGAAATAGAACAGGAGGAACTTCTTAGAGCCTATGGTCTGCTCGAGGATCATTCCGAACATGAGAAGGGTGTACATGTTGAAGAATATGTGCCAGAACCCTCCGTGCATGAACATGTGGGTTATCACCTGCCACCATCTGAAATATGGCGAAGAAGGATAGAAGAGCCCGAACGTCCCTATCATGAACTCCTCGTTTACAAGAGTCGCTATGAACATGAGGATGTTTATGATAAGAAGGTTCTTCGTAACCGTCGGGATGGCGGAAAGGAACCCGCCTCCCTGATTGCCTGAGTAGTATTGCATTCTAGAACTTCTGGTCTATTTCGTCAAACGATATTATTGTCATTGTCTTGTGCCCCCTTGGCGTGTACTCGGAGTTCTCGCACCCGAAAAGGGTGTCAATCAGCCTCTGGGCCTCCTGCGGAGACGAGGGGGCCTTGCCTCCCTTGGAAGCTATGGAAGCGAACTTCTGGGCTGTGGCGGCCTCTATCATGCCGGGAAGCGGAGTGCTCTCATCCGAAAGGGCTATGAGGACATCGGCCATGAGCGCCTCGACCTTCTTTGGCTCAGTCGAGAACCCGTCAGGGACTCCGTTCACCGTTATTGCGTCATTTCCCGAAAGGGCTATGTCAAAACCGAGGGTCCTGAGCTCCTGGAGATGCTCCTCGAACACTAGCCTCGGGGCGACACCGACTATTATCTCTACAGGGAAGAGAGCCGTCTGGCTCACATGCCCCGATGCGGACATCGCCTTGAGGAACCTTTCATAGAAGATCCTCTCCCTTGCCCTTGCGATAGACACTAAAAGAATGCCGGATGCAACCGGCGATGCGACATACTTTCCTCCAAGGATGAGCACCTTGGACGCAGGAATGGTCCTTTCCTCGAAAAGGGCTCCGTAGTTCTCGTGCCTGTCGACGAACTTTGAATAGTCCGTCTGGGAGCTGCCGACGGTGGGAACTCCTTTTGACGAGCCGCCTTCACCCGGAAGCGAGTCGAAAGGATTGTATGTAGGGTCGACCGTAACCTGGGGCACGCCGACATCGGGACGGAAGTCCGAGTATCCCTTTCCGAATACCGGAAGCTCGGGAGTGTCTCCTGCGGTAAAGTCTATGGTAGCTCCGAAGGAGTTTGTTCCGAGGGCTTCCCTGGTGCATGCGTACAGCACCTGGAATATCACGGAATCGTCCTCGAACTTTATTTCCGTCTTTGTTGGGGATATGTTCACATCCATAGAGGACGGATCCACGTCCATGTATATGAAATATGCCGGAGTAGTTCCCTGTGGAAGCATCTCCTCGTAGGCCTTCATGACAGCCTTGTGCAGGTACGGGCTGCGAAAGTATCTTCCGTTGACAAAGAAGAATTGGTTCGCAATCGTCTTGGTACCAGTCGCGGGGCTTCCTATGTATCCGCTTATCTTCACTAGCGGAGTTGCTGTCTCTAGCGGGACAATCCCGTCGGCGGTAGCCTTTCCCATGAGGTCCTGGATGCGAAACTTAAGCGACTGGGCCTTCTTCAGGGAATATACGTTCTTGTCGTTGTGGACAAGGGTGAATGCGACCTCGGGACGTGTCAGGGCCACGCGGGTGAACTCCTCGACTATGTGCCTGAACTCGGCGTTGTCGCTCTTAAGGAACTTCCTCCTAGCGGGAACGCTGTAGAAAAGGTCCTTGACTTCGAAGTTGGAGCCCTTGGGAGTGGATACGGGCTCCTTGGAAGTCACATTGGAAGACTCGATCTCGACCTTCACGCCGACCTCGTCATCCTCCCTGCGGGTGCGGAGGGTGACCCTGGCCACTGCAGCTATCGACGCAAGGGCCTCGCCCCTGAATCCGAAAGTGGTTATCCTCTGGAGATCCTCCGCGGATGCTATCTTGCTGGTGGCATGCCGCTCGAAGCACAGGAGCGCCTCCTCCCCAGACATGCCGCAACCGTTGTCGATTACCTGGATGAGCGTCCTTCCGGCATCCTTTATTATGACGGAAACACTCTGGGCACCGGCATCCACGGCATTCTCCATCAGCTCCTTGACGACAGAGGAAGGTCTCTGGACGACCTCCCCCGCCGCTATCATGTTGGCTATGTTGCCAGGCAGGACTCTTATGTGCATCCTACAGAAGCTGGAAGAATTTCGAGAAATAGATGAGGATGACAACCACCATTATGAGCCCCACAAGGCCGATTATCGACTGGGCGCGGTTGCCTCCTCTCTTGCGGGCGTAGTTGCCTCCGCGGAAAGAGCCCCTGATGGACGAGCCGGGAACGTAGGTCCCCTTCTCCTTCGCTTCCTGGGCCTCCTTTTCGAAGGTTCCGTCCACGTGACCGAACATCTGTCTTCTCTCCTCCTTCTCAGGATCGTAGTATATGGGCTTGTAATTGAAGACCCTGTGCTCAGTGTCTCCGAATAAACCGAATTTCATGGCTTAAAAAAAGATTGGTCAAATAGCAAATATAACACTTTTTCCCTATTTTTGCCCAAACGCAAAAACAATATGGCAGACTCGCACAAATCATGCCCTTTCAGGGTCGGCAACGGCTATGACGTACACCAGATTGCGGAAGGCATTCCCATGTACCTCGGAGGAGTCAGGATAGACTCCCCCACGGGATTCGTGGCCCACTCGGACGGAGACGTGGCGATACACGCCCTTTGCGACGCACTTCTGGGATGCCTCGCCCTCGGAGACATCGGACACCACTTTCCCGACACGGACGACAAGTGGAAGGGCGTGGACAGCAAGAGGCTACTTTCCTCAGTAGTGGAACTTGTGAAGGAGAAGGGATGGCGTGTTGGCAACGCCGACATCACCATCGCCCTGCAGAAACCGAAGATAGCATCATACGTCCCCCTCATGAGGAAGACTCTCGCCGAGGTCATGGGAGTGGAGGAGGACTGCGTTTCGGTAAAGGCCACGACAACCGAAAAGATGGGGTTCGTAGGAAGGTGCGAAGGCTGCCAGGTATGGGCTACCGCCCTGATATGGAAGGAATAGCCCAAGGCAAAGGCTCAACACGGAAGCGTCTTTTTTGAAAATTTTTCATACCTTTGCACCCCGGATTTCCCAAGCAACTGAAAGATCTGTAGGGACTAGACGAACAAAGGACTGTAAGTGACCGAGGATTCCACAAAAGGAAGTTGAACTCTAAAGATCCATCACTTATGGCCATCGTTTCAAGAAAATTCACAGCCACCATTCTGTCAATGTCGCTCCTGACCGTCATGGCAGGAGCCGCAATCGCACCCGCCCTAGGCGTCATCAAGGAGCACTTCGCCGGTCAGGGCGACATGCTAATCCAGCTCATCGTGAGCATTCCCGCACTTTTCATCATAATCACCAACTTCTTCTTCAGCAGCCTTTGCAAGGTAATGAAGACCAGGACGCTTGCCATAACCGGACTTGTGATGTACGTGGTCTTCGGAGCCGGAGCCTTCTTCGCAAAGAATATAGCCACGCTGCTTGTCATGAGAAGCCTCCTTGGCGTAAGCGTAGGCATGATCATGCCACTCTCAACCGGTCTTCTGGCCTATTACTATCCGCCTACTGCGCAGGCCAGGCTGATGGGGCTTTCGGCCGCAATGAACCAGCTCGGAGGTGTGGTCGCGACACTCTTGGCGGGACTCCTTGCAAACATTCAGTGGAACTACGCATTCCTGGTTTACTTGCTGGGACTTTTCGCAGTGGTCCTGGTCGTAGCCTTCCTCCCCAATGAAAGGCTCGCATCAAAGGGATCCAAGCTTTCTGTCAAGAGCCTGGCAAAGTTCCACCCTTCGGTTGTTGGAATGCTGCTTCTCATGATAATATTCTTCATCTACCCCACCAACTTTGCAATCGCAGCCCACGACGGGACATCGCTTTCGAACAACGCCATAACATACATAATGGTAGCGCTCGATGTCGTAGCCTTCCTTGTCGGCCTTGTCTTCGGGGACCTGATGAAGAAGATGAGACGTTCCATGAAATACATGGCTCCGGGGCTGTTCCTTCTGGGATACGCCTGCATGGCTGCATGGGACAGTATCGCAGGCCTTCTTTTCGGGTCGCTTCTCATAGGACTTGCAAACGGAGTAGGTGTTCCCTATCTCAACACTATCGCATCGATAAAGGGCGGGAAGGACTCCGCTACTACGGTCATGCCACTTCTTTCGGCAGCCCTGTACCTTGGTCAGTTCATATCTCCGCTTGTAGTCCTTCCGCTGGGAAGAGCCCTTTTCGGAAGCGCCGACACTCTGGCTCCTTTCAAGGTCGGGGTGATATTCTGCGTCATATTCCTTGTGCAGGTGTTCCTAACCAGGAACTTCCAGAGCCTTCCTCCCCAGAAGCACAAAATGGATGAATCCGGCACTCCACGGGAATAAAAGTGCCGATAAAAAGGACAACTCAAAAAAAATTTTGCAGTTTATCAAAACATTTGTACATTTGCAGTCCCATTCCGAAAAGACTGGGACGAACATTGAGATATGGTGTAATGGTAGCACTACAGATTCTGGCTCTGTCAGTGAGGGTTCGAATCCTTCTATCTCAACTTCCAAGCGGTCGGTCGCCATACGGCCGGCCGTAAATTTTGAACGAATACGCTTTTTGAAAAAGCCTGATGGCGGGGTAGCTCAGCTGGTTAGAGCGTCGGATTCATAATCCGGAGGTCGAGGGTTCAAGCCCCTCCCCCGCTACAACCAAATCAAGAATTACTTGATTTTCAATCTATTAATTAAGCACATTTCTCTCTGAAATGTGCTTTTTTGTTGTAAAAAATCACCGAATGTGTCACGGGTTCCACGGCCGAGGAAAATCCGTGACACAATGCTTTCTATCCACTTCGTCTACAATAACTTAACCTCAAAAAATGGATAAATCGGCCTATCAAAGCTTCTGGACAATCCTATCAAGCTATGCACAGGGGAGTTTTCCGTAGGGAAGACGCTTTTTTCTGTGCTTATGTTTGTAAATATGCAATCAAAGCATTATGTTTGTAGAGCATATTTTTTATCACTCATGAAATTCGTAGACAGAGAATCGGAATCAATGCGTTTGAAAAAGGCATTGGAAGGAAAGATGGACTCTTTTGTGGTCGTCTGGGGACGGCGCAGACTGGGAAAGTCCACCTTGATACGGAAGGTACTTGGTCCAAAAGACATATACTTTCAAGCAGACCAGTCCAAATCCGTATTGCAGAGGGCGCTGCTCGCCAAAACAGCTGCCGCGTCTTTTGAAGGTCTTGATAGCGTGACATACCCGGGCTGGGAGGAGCTGTTCCGGACTCTGGGAAGGTACTCTAAGGAAGCATTCACGCTATGCCTGGACGAATTTCCCTACCTTGTGGAACAATCACCGGAACTGCCTTCTGTTCTCCAGAGGCTTCTTGATGAATCTTCCCTCGGGTATAACATCATAATCTGCGGGTCGTCACAAAAGATGATGCACGGACTCATTCTGGATTCCAGCTCACCACTGTACGGCCATGCGACCGCAATCCTGAAACTGTCCCCGCTGAGACTTCCGTATCTGCAAGATGCATTGGGGCTGGATGACATCTCCGCTGTTGAAACATATTCCGTGTTCGGAGGTGTCCCAAGATACTGGAATCTCATAGAAGGGTACGGTTCGCTCCGTGACGCTGTGTTTTCGGAAGTCTTTTCGGCTCAGGGAACCCTTTATGAAGAACCTTCGAAAATACTGCACGATGACATGAAGGACATAGTCCAGGCAAGCACTATCCTTTCATTTGTCGGTAACGGAGCCAACAGGCTCTCTGAAATTGCTGGGAGATGCGGAGAACCTGCAACGAACCTTACAAGACCCCTCGCCAAATTGATCGAACTCGGATTATTGGAAAAAGAGATACCTTTCGGGGAGAATCCGAAAAATACCAAAAAGACGTTATATAAGGTTTCCGACCCATATATGAGATTTTACTATAAGTTCCTAGCCCCGAACCGCTCATTCATAGAGATGGGAAGGCTGAAACCCATAGGGGAGATCCTCGGCTTGGAATTCAATGATTTCGTAGCCAACGAATGGGAGAGGCTCTGCAGGAATGCCGTTTCCGGAAACAGTATCGGAGGAATCCTGTTCGGAGAGGCAAGAAGATGGTGGGGAGCGTTTTCAAGAAATGAGCAATGCGAAATTGATGTGGTATCGGAATCCATTGATAAGAAATATCTTCTTGTCGGAGAATGCAAATGGCGCGATGACATTGATTCTGAAGGGCTGAAAGAGGAGCTGCTTAAGAAGGCTGCCAGTCTCCCATTCGTGAAAAACCACAGTATAATTCCGGCAGTATTCCTGAAAAGCACTGATTCCAAGGAAACGGATTGGGTACTGACGCCACGAGACGTCATCACCCTCAACGGATGATTTTTGCAGGAGATGGGAAAGGCGGATGATCCATTTCCCAATCTGAAGATTAGCCTTATTTTCACTAATCAATCGGAAAGGAATCATGCCACTTTTAGAAGCGTTTCTGCCTAAATTAAGTTAAGCCAGATTTTTCAAACGGAGCGGATGTTTTTCCTGTTCCCCGGTGATATCGGATCCCTGAATGAAAAAAGGGTGTCAAAGGTGGGAAGGGTCCTGTATTCATCCTGTGTCAAATATGGACTCGACGAATCTTTACGCACATGCCTAAGCTCACACACTCCAAGGAAATTCGTGCAAAGGCGTTCCAAAACACGGCACACATAGCAGCTTTCAGGCCTTTGGCAGTCAGATTCTTCAAGCATATCGGGAAATGCCTCGAAATATGCTTTTGCGTATTCTTTCCCGGCATGCCAATCAGGAGAGTTCCGATGTATTATCACCAAAGAAAAAGTGGTGCCGAAATTTCCTATCTCATTACCTTCATAAAGGTCAAAATAGCCCAAGTTCATACGAGAAACCACTTCCTCGGTCACAACCTTGTTCAAGAGATTGTGGTCAGATAGAATCTCACGTCCTTTTTCCGTCAATGACATCATACCCTTCCTTTCCTTTATGAGTCTGGCACACTTAAGGGTTGCGTGAACCATCAGAACACTCTCACTTTTCTTTTCGCTGGAAACTTTGTATCCCAATTTTTCCACAAAGAAATCAGGGACGCCCAATGAATAGAGTTCCTTGACATACTTAGTTGGCAGGTATCCTGCAGCAGTGAGTTTGATATCCCCTTTTGAAAGCTCATCCATCAAACCGTAAAATCGGGAATTCTGCGTAATACATTTCACGGCCTCACGCCCCTACCGTGAGGGTCTGCCTGTAACTTTTTAACACTCAGCATCAAGTTCCCGCCAGGAAATTTGGCTGGGTGATATTTTTTG
>Ga0181612_158213_pt1 | contig 15574 bp, 9 predicted proteins | sample HoacroProtozoa21_FD_119630 | JGI IMG/M metagenome (GOLD analysis project Ga0181612, IMG submission 119630) | Hoatzin crop microbial communities from Cojedes, Venezuel. Combined Assembly of Gp0051906, Gp0051904, Gp0051908 | reverse complement strand
TGAGTATGAAGCAAACAAACAATACAGCTGCTGAAAGTGAGGAAAAGGGGACAGAGCTGCAGCTGTCCCACAGAGTGTGCTGTCATCACCCAGTCTCTAACATGCCAGCAACTACAGTGACAGTTTACACATATCAGGAACTCAAGTAGGACTTACCTAGTAGAGTTTTAGGGTTGGTTAGCCCTAACTGTACCACTGGGTTTTCTAAGATGGCTTGGAAGAGAGGGCTATTGGTGTCGATGCCCTTATCTAAGTCCTCTGGAGAAGGCTTTCTGTCTCCCAGCAGCCATTCACACTGAAAGAAATCACCAGGCACAACAGATATCACGATTGGTTCCATTAGAATGAAAGTGTCTCAGAAGTTTTGACCATGTGGCACGTTAGAAATACTTTTTCCTCTCCCAGTTAATGACCGAGCTATATATTTCTTTTCACACTAGATTACTGTTCATTTGCGTGCTGCTCCCACAGAAATCAACATTTATTTCAATGGGAACAGCAGAAGTGCCTGGTACGGTAATAAAGTTATACCAACTCGGGATGTTTCAAAGCTCAGAAGACGTGTGTTATCCTACATACATACTGCCTCAAAGGAACCCCATCAGCATGGTAACAACGCGTCAGCCTGAAGCACCATCCAGCCCGGTAACCGCTCTCTGGCAGTAGCCAGCACTGGATGCTTCAGACGGGTGATTCCTCAGCTGTCAGCTATGTCCACATAATTTTCCTTAACATATCATCCACTAGCAGGGAACTAATCAATCTTTGAAAGCCTTCATACTTTTTATTCAATAAACTTTGGAATGCATTGCTGCAGAATAGCGATTTACACACTGCATGGCTTGAATCTCTTGCTTGATCGTTTATTCCTTTAATCAGTTATTAATTGTTGGGAATACCTTTTCCTTTCTCACAATAGCATTATCTCTTTTGCAGGCTCTAGTGAGGGAGTTTCTCAAAAGGTTTTTGAAAATCCACACATAGTATTCCAACCAGATCAGCCTCAACCTCACACATGCCGAGTTCCTCCAAGCACTCCAAAACCTTTGTATTCCAGTTGTGTATCTAATTTGAAAGAGGCACAGAATATATAGTGCTCATTTCATCTCCAGTAACAGTTGGGCCTTATGACAGATCAAAACATCAACCAATTCAATGACGAGAAGAATCAACTGAACAGACTATTACGGCAATAAGGAACAGAAATGACATTGTACTCACGGCCGCATTTTGCTGGTTGTTGTTTACTCTGAGTGCGTCTACCACTTCTTTTTCGTCAAATCCCATCTCCATCAGGGCAATGACAGCCTATACCAGATTTGCACAGCTTAATAAATATAACAGTTAAAACAGAAATGAGAACAATCACATTCTTTCATTTTCTGTTCAAGTGTTCTGTGGGGTAAAAAGCCCCATTGTTTCCATTTGTAGACCACTAAGTAATCTTATCTACAAAGATTTTCGAATACCCCATATCAAAAGTGCCTTTATTATGGAAGAAAAGTAAATCCTAAGAGCAAAGGTCGTTCCTACCCTCAGCATTGAAAGATGAATGCAAGCCAAAGAGCAAGTATACCTGGGGTAGAAAGGAGAAGAGTGGGACAGAAACACTTTATTCTAGAACTTCTCTCATTTTACAAAGCTTTTGTTCACATCTCACCAACACAGCAAGCTCCATATTCATTTGTAATTCTATGCACTCAATTTAATTTTACTTCCTGGATAATTATATTGCTAGTGAGCATTACATATTTAGACAAGCGTACCTAGATACTGTTATGAGAATGTTTCATCATTTAGAAATTGTACCTAGGTCATCAAATACCTTTGACCAAAATTACGAAAACCAGTTACTTGTAAAAGCAAAGTGCTAGATTCTAAAGAGCACCTCCTGGTGAGTTCACAGTGTGATAACAACACATATTTTTCACTTCAGGTGATAGTGTGTTCTGAAAAAAGGCTAACTTCTGCATTTGCTGCAAGACTTACACCTGCTGGTGATACTTATCCTTGCCCCCTAAATACAATAACGCTCTTCTGTCCTTTGCTACGCAAAAAGGACCTACTGCTGTCCTACAACACTACTTACCCAGAAAGCAGTCTTAAAAAGCAATGTCAGGAGTCTGGCAGTTCATTTCGGTCCCATCAGTTAATTTTCAGGTACAGAAACAACAGTGCCAGTAATCTAGATACTGTTATCTGAGTCAGCGATGCATTAATTCAGTAATATCCCTTTCAGCAATCTGAATTTAAAAAGTCCCTACAGACTTCCACTAAAACACTGTCAAGGCAGCATAATATACATCTACCCAGACGTGCCACTTCATTGATTAACTAAACATTTATTTGGATTCCATTGTGTCCACACAGTCCCTTCTAATCCTAACAGTTACATAAATAGTGAGACAAACAGCACGTACTCGTGGGTCTGGACGAAATTCTCTTTTCCTCCGGATCTTCTTGAATATTTCTGTCAGCTCATCCTTGGCCTCTTCCCCACCCGCTTCCGAGCTAGAACCCGCAGTCGCTTCAGCAGAGGATGCACCAGCTTCAGCTGTGGCTTCTGGCTGAGTCTGACCTGGAAGCGGAGCATCCACTGCAGGGTCATCTGCGTGTTCTATCAACCACTCCATGGCCTGTGTCACTGACATGCTGCGAAGTAAATCAAAACACAGGGATGAGACACGCTCCAGATGTACAGTGGTGTTCCACATACATTTGTCTTTGCATTTATTCCCATGGCATACTGACTTGCAGGTTAATTAATATCTGAAAAGTCATAAATAAAGTTCTGGAGCAAATCTCAGAGCACCTTAACTCTCTGTGCATCCAGGGCACCACAATCTTATCTGAAGGCAGAGGAATGAAGTCCAACTTGGACAGCTGCAACCCAGATTTTTAAGAAGCATTTTTGAGGGAGTCACCTTATTCCTCACATCATCTGCTTTATTTCACAACAGACAAACACTGACTATTTGCAACTGTTGACAAAACTGCAAACAAAGCATGTTCCAAATTTACATGGAATCACATCTAAGACGCAAGCTGCTTTGTTGTTTCTTAAGCAGCTCTCTCAGACACCTATCCACTGATCAAGGAATGCCATTAACAACATAAGAAAGAAAAAGAGGGTGAAAAAGATTACACATGCACAATACGCCTTGAACAAGAGCAAAATTCACAGGCGATTGCACTCGGACATGTACCACTCTGTTCCTCCTCCGCTCTGATTTAAGAAGAAATCTGTGATCCCTCAAAGGAGAGGCCAGCCCAAGGGAACAGAACATCACCATCGTAACGCGGCCACTTGCAAGGCAGTGCAAGTGCTCAAGCTAAGGGATCTCGAGAGCACCCCAACAAATCTCTTCCCAACGAACACAGAGGAAGGAAAGACAACGATAGGGCAACTGAACATGTAATTTTACTTGACACACGGGAAATATTACATGTTCATAGAAAGGAGAGGAAAGCCTTTGCCTAGTTGGCTTTTCAGTCACTACATGAAAGATGGAGGACATCAGTGGAGAAAGTCTTTCTGAGCCCAAAGAGAGAGATACTGGAAAAGAGGGACTGGAATGCGTTGTGGATTATCCGCCATTAGAAATTTTCCAGAATGGCCTAACAAACCCCTCTCAGGAGTGGGGCAGTACAGCGGATTCTTCTCAGGGCACGAGAAGGGACTACATGACCTCCTATTTTCCTACAGTTGCTATCTGGACTTTACAATATTCTTGGAAAGTTTTAAAAAGATCAGCACAAAGTATTTTTCTACCGCTGAAAGACCAATCCAGATGGGCTAGGTTTTCTTTTTTCTCTGTCAAATATGGATTCTAAAGTGGAAGAAAATTTGAGTTTAATACTTCAAAACAGCACCAGCCTGGTAGCCTTGTGAAGCACAGACCAGCTACTCTTTCCAGAGCAAGTATGGCACTGTTTCCCTTCCCTGTGCCTTCTGCACCTGCACACTGCCGAGGCAGCGCTGTTCTTCGAGTTAAAACTTTTTTTCAACCTAGTTTTGGGTGACCCACATAAGCAGACTTTAGAAAAAAATGCAAATTTTATTTTATTTTTTTTAAACCATATCAAGTAATATACAGGCAGCGTGCTGAGTACACTTACTGATTTAATCGAAGGGCTTTGACAGCTCTGCTTTCTGGAAATCCCATTTCTGTAAGCTGCCGCAGAGCTATCTCATCCACTCTGTCTTCCTCATCCTCATCCAGCATGGCTACACACACACAAACAACACAATGTTCAGATTGACTTCAAACTAAAATGAGCCCCTTTCTCAATGGAATGGCATGTGTTAAGTTCAAACCCCATTCTTCTTTTCCATCCCTACTTTTGTTTCTGCCCCGAATTTGTGATCTCATCATTTACTTTGCTGCACTCAGCTTTATCAGGCCAATAGATCCTTCCCGGACAGAGACTTTGTCCAGATGTGTTCAAGATCTCAAACAAAAGACAGCTAACTCTCACATTACCATGTTATTTCCACATAAGTAGATATACACAGGAGATTCTAGATCCTTGAAAAAACAGATCTGCAGTGAAAGGAAGTTGGATCTGGTCCTAGCAGATCAAGGGCAAGCATTTCCCACAAACTGAATCAACAGCTATGCTTTCTGCTCATTTTACTACCTCCTTCTGCATTTTCAACTACTCTTTACCATTCCTAAAGCGCAATTCTGGTGAAGTTTTCCAATTTTTTCACTGCTAATGATTTTATTTTTAAAATAGAACTTCTCATCCATCCCAAAGGGACCTTATATATTCGCAAATTTTATATAACGTACACCCACAGCGTGAAATCTTTGCCACAAAGTTTGCAGTAGCTTTACTATTACATCAGGGTCTGGACTTCACTCTGCTGCAATGGAAGCAAACAAGTTCCCAGTATTGAACAAGTAACTATAAGCTACGTTCATACCATTTGCCTTCTTAAATAGCTCAACTGCATCGGGGTTCAGTGCTAGCAATTTCTGTGCAACTTCTATGAGAGACACTAGGATCTTCCGGAGTTCTGTCTGGAACTGCAAGAAAGGAAACTGTCAAGACATTTAGACAGCAAGTTACCAGACATCATTAAATCTTAATACAGCTATTGTTCGTATCTCAGCAGCAGTCTGGCCCCCTGTACAGAAGGTTGCTTTATTAGGGCTCTATTATCATTGTTTAGTCTCTCAAGAAGAGCTGGGCCTTTCCTGTGAAGTGCTACATGTAAGGAAAAGCTACTGGGCAGAAAGGTCCTTTTATTTTTACCACAGCTTGCCACCCAATACCACCACAAGATGTGCAGTGTTCAAGAAAGCTCACTGCTTCACAGGAACATCTTCACTCTCCTCATGCAGAAGTGCTGCTAGAAGACAGTCACAGTAGCTCCGTGCCAGCACCACTTGCTCCTGCGAACCACCGAGCCTTCCTGCTCTACAGCTTGCTTTCTAGTAATCTAAATTTGAACAACATAGACCAAAGCTGCTTTCTAAACTGAAGCATCACAAATTCCTTTCAGGCGGACATTTGTTTTTTAAAAACGCCACGCTCAGTAGGTCATGTTGGCCACTAAGCAGCTTAAATGCCACTTGTCCCCTTGAGGTTACTGGGGCACTCTGACAGCATGCCATACGCAGGCGGATTCGTTGCTTCACACCCCTGCTAGTACAGAAGGGTCAGACCAGTCCCCACACTGCTGAAGACACGGTTAGAAGCATTACAGACTATCAGCATCCAATTATTGAAGTCAAAATTTATGCCCGATTTCTCTATTCAAAACCAGGGAAGAGAAAAACCACTGCAAACACCTGAACTATTTAAGACTGAAGAAATAAAAACCTGCGACTTCACATTTGCCAGATCTTGAACATATTTACTGAGGCATTCCCACAGACAATTAAAACATTTAAAATCGTAATTTAGAACAGATTTTTTTTTTATCATCATTAAATAGTACGACCTGTGTCTAAATCTTAAACTATCTACTTTAATATACATTCATTATATACATCTGAATTTTTCTCACAGAGAAAAGAGAATCACATTCCCATGTAAGAGAAAAGGTTATACAAGATAAACACCTATCTGGATGTTAGTGTGAGGGTTTAAAAAGTCAAGTCTAATACTTACATCCCTCATGTTGTGATGGGCCACAGTGCGATCTACATTGCGAGAGGGCAGATTTGCAGTTGCTTTGAGAATAGCATCTTTATCAGGAGCTTTCTGCTCTTGTTTCCTCTGCAGGACAGGAAACAGGGTCAGGTTTCATAACCCATTATCCACAGAACAGAGAACACAGCATAGCAGAGAGCAGTTTCATATTCTCCACCAAGGCATCAAGCAGTGCTCTGTAACTTGCAACTAAAAGAAACAGCAGTCTAGCAGTACAATGGATTAATAGCACTGGTAATATTTTGCAATTACAGAGCAAAACTGGACCTGCTGGGTTGCCCCACTTTCAGTCCTTGTACCTATTTCTGTTATCTAAACACGCAGGGAAATTCCAGCAAAGAGAGGGACAGTGATGTATCAAACACAGAGAGAACTCGGAGGTTTCAGTGCCCAGGACCATATCCTGCTCCACGTGGTCTGCTCACAGCACGCTCTTTTCAAACCCATGGCTTGTCGAGAGATGTGCCAATACTGTGCACAGACAAACACTTAACCGCTTAACACTAGAAGTGCTTCGCCGCTTGCAAGTCTCATGCAGAGATACACGGTGCCTTGGATTTTCAGTACATGCTTATAGCCCAGGACAAAACATAGCAGGGTACAAACTATAAATACTTCCCAGTCTCATAACTTGTGCTCTTACAGTGACATTCTGCACAGCAAGACCATACTGAAGAGAGAGACATACAGCAATACCTACAGGAAGGGATACAGAGACAAACACCAATACCTACGGGAAGCAAGAAGAAACAAAGCTGTGCAAAGACGAAGTAGAGAGACCGAGGAATTCAATGTCAAGCACTAGCATGGCTGAAAGCGTTTATGTGATAATATCAACTGCAGTACCACTCGTGCATAAACATCATCCTGGGTATCGCTGACCCTCAGTAACAATCACATTCCAATAAGATAAAAACAAAAAACCAAAAAGAATAGTAGGGGGCTAACAGTTCAGCTCTAGAGACCTGGTTAGCAGGCGATAAGCCACACACAGATACAGACAGAAGACAGCCTGACAGCAAGTCCCTATTTCCTCTAGTTTTTCAACCAGAGAAAAGCAAGGCACTTGCTGAAATATGTTTATACAGTCATTAGACATTTGTTCAAAGATCAAATCTATACAACTTCCACAGGGTGTATCTGCATGTCTTATTCTAAGGCAAACGTTCTCACAATCAAAGTTAAAAATGGAAATCAGCTTCCTCAAAGTTTGGAAGAAATATGAAATAATTTCCCTAGAATTTAACTGGCAGCATTTGCCTCCATAAATAAAGAATACACCACACTAACCCTTCTGCAGCTCAGTAATAACGCAGTTAATCAAATTGGCCAAGTCAAGAAGTCTTTCAAACTCACTTTGTCCTCTGCTGACACGTCTGCCATTTTGGGGAGTGGAGGTGGCGCACGCTTCTTTATTAAAAGCAAGACATCTAGAAAGAGAATGATACCAAAACACATTAGAAAGTAATGTGAAAACAGTTCTTGTAAGATACCTCACAAGTTCAATTTCTCCTGGAGATGAATTTTGTATTAATTCCACTGTAGCATCAAACCTTTTTCACATTTTAAAACCTGTATGACTTTACACACTCCCCTTCAGTGTTTGCAACTCCTTAGCGCACAGTAATTCACTCTGACGGTTACTGGTTTCTTCTCCTCACACTGCACCATTAAACAAGGGGTATTACAGGATCCAGTTGTCTTGTACATTAATAGCAGAGCAATTGGCTCATCATAACGAGCAAGCATCAGGACTTTCAGTGAGGAAAACATCTCACTTTCCTGAGAAGGAAGCAGTATACAGACAGGCTACAGATGGTTTTTGGTCTAAGCTGGGGCCTTCCTTCAACTGCAGCAAGGCAAGTGCCAAGCTTCGGCAAGAACTTCCAGTATCAGGCTGAAGCTCACCTTTGGGTGTGAATGGCAGGAGAGCGATGCACAGTCTACAGCAGGGATGCATCACTGGCAGCCCACCAGGGCAAGTCTCCAGTGCAAACAAGTCTTCAGTCTCAGCTACCCCACACGACCTGGCACGAACTTGATTTGGGCTTTTAAGACAAACAGTTTCCCCTCACAAGGCACCCTGTTTCTAGAGATCACGTGATGTTTTACAGGTTTCTAGCACCTCAGTTACTACCACATACAGTCTAAGGGTGGAAAGATGTGAACACACTGCCTGGAGCCCAACACGGGCCTGCGCAGCACCTGCAGCCTTTCAGCCGGATACGGCCTGACACGCAGTTTTTAGTCCACTGCATTAAGCAGGTGACGAGCAAGCAAAGCATGCTTTGCACAAGTTTCCTTGGTCTGGCTCAGCACGTAACAGCCAAGAGCAACAGCTGGTGAAGGCTGTTAACCCTCCTTTGTCCAGCTGATCGGAACGGAAAAGGATCCACGCGCTGACTCTGGGCTGCCCTGTGCAGTCAGCCGGTGGCCATCAGCTGTCGGCTGCGATCTCGTCTCCCTGACAAGCAAGGCGCAAGAAAGGCAGAACACACTGCGGAGGGAAAAGGAGCCAAGAGGCATTCGTGTGACACCTTACTACGACTGCACCGTTAATACTGCTTAGCTGCTGCAAGCTGCAATTCAAAACTCTGTAGGAGCTGGCACGTTGCCTAGAAATAATACACCACCCATCAGCAAAAATGCTGTCCCTCGCCTTTGCCCAAGATGACACTGCTCAGCTCTACAGGCAATAGGTGACACTGCCTTGGAAAAGCGACCAAACCGCAAAGACCCAGGAACTCCACTCCTGCGGAGTTTCTGGTTCAGACAATATTTCAGTCTACAGCAGTCCTCCTTCTCTCACTTTCTGCACCACTGCCCTTTATCTCCAGAAGGGGCCATTAGCTTAAGCTGTCTAGTAAAAACTGACTCCAGCTCTCATCTTTAGATCTTCTTTTGTTTCACATTAATCCTTTACACCTTTAAAGCTCAGGAGCAAATACATACCTCGCATACTGTACTGTGGTCAGTGATACTGTAGTGTGATGGATTCTGACCAAAGTTTGCAGAGGACAGAATGAGATCTAAACCGCAGACACTCAGATACACTTCAGCAACCATCCTTTTGCTTGACCTGGAGACCTCAAGAAACGCCCCCCAAAAGCAAAGGGTTGTCTGTCTTTCAATACTCAGCCACTATAACCATTTTTGAATCATTCTGAAGGATAAATGCTGCCCTGAAGGTTTAAATAAAAATCCTTTAAAAGGAGATAGAAATAATCTGTTTAACTTATTGACTTAATGTAACACTCCTAATTCCTTTTCAGCTCTTATAAGGAAGAGTGAAGAAAAGCAAACTGCTCAAGGTGCTTTCTCTGGGGGAAAAAAGTCTTTTTGCTCCTTCCTTTTTTGCTGCCTTCCTAGCTTCCTATGTCAAAGCAGAGAGTAGATACTAAAAAGGTTACTGTTTGGAACTCGCCAAACAGTTAAACACAGTCTCCTGTTTCCAGGCTGACAGGATTAAAAACCAGACAATCTTACCCCTGTCTTGAATGTTCTCCTCCAACACTGTTTTTGTGTCTGTCAGCACCTTCTCTGAAGTAGCATGTATCAACTTATGATGTGTCACGGTTTTTGGATCCTCCAAGCTCCCAGGTACACACTGCAGAAGACAATAAATATTGAAGATGAGAAGACAAATAAGCCTACTGCATGAATCACCGCACTTGACACTGAAGATTTGCTCCATATACAAACTGTGCCATCATTTACTAGCTTCTTAACAGCTTAAGTAACAGCACAGTGTGCCAAAGGCCAGTGCAAAGAATGTATTTTGTTAAAGAAACTCGATTCGTGCTGTAACAATACTGAGTGTTGTAGGTTTCTACCTGCATATCCTAGGTCCTGGCTGGGAAGAACAATCAACAGAAGGAAGGATTATAGCCTGTCTTCCTTGATATTGTTAAATTAATAGCTATGTCAGGGAGTTAGACTTGATAATCTTTATGGGACCCTTCCAACTTGAGATATCCTACGACTTAAGTTCCAACTGATGCTCTAAAAAAGTTCTTTCAACAGAGTTTCAAAGACCTAACATCACAGCCAAATCACCCCCGATGAGCCCTTCAAGGGCACCAGGCTGCGTGAGGGGATTTACACTTTCGCAGCACAGTACATCTCCATCACACTTAATTCTGAGTGCTTGGTCCCACAGTCAGGCCTACAGAGACTTGGGGAAAGCAAGGATGCTCTAGGACCCACAGCTACGTTAATTCTGCAAAAGATCGCTAAGGTCACCAGCTCTTAGTGAGAAGTCTGGGGGTAGCAATTAGTATCATGAACGAAGAATGCAAATCTACAAAAAGCATCCAGTGTTTTCACAGAGGGAAGGCTATAATAATGCAGTACATTTCTCATTTGTAACTAGTGTCAAAATAGAGGAGGGACTCTCCGTTTCATCTAATCATTATTTACACACAGTCAGACTAAACAAGGAGCTGCCAGCAGTGATTTTGGTATGCTTGACCTTAAACTGGGAAGAAAACAGAAGCTTCTGCACCTTGTTACAAGCTGAAATCAACCGACTTGGCTGCTGGAGCCCTAATAACCTGAGCTCCTGCTGAAAGTGCTGAACAAAAGTTACATTCACAACGGTTCTTCACAGCTATATATTATTTCATATATGAAAGTTGTGCTCAACTCCTTATTGCCATTCTAAAGTGTATGTCAATTAATTCACTAGGAAATCCAGGTCAAATCCTGAACAAAGAACGCGTGCACACACAGGCCTCGAACTGACTCCATCTTCACACCAGAGGGGCTCCCAGATCCACAGCGATAGATTTCAAGAACATTACATCAGGGCACCTAAAGGCTTCTATAACTTGCTTGAGTGGAAGAAGAAAGCATAGTGGTTGCAGTTCCAGAAAGGCAAAATTAAAAATAACAGCCTAGCAAACCTATGAAACTGATGCTGCTGTTCTTGCCACAAAATAAGACACTTCATACTGACCTCTGCTCACAGAAAACAGCTTTTAATGACACTTGAAGACAAGTTTCTACCAAGCCACTTGCACCACGTCTGCAGAAGAGCGCGGTCACACTTCACCTAACAGAGCCATTTCCAGAAACCCCACTGAAATCAGTGCTGCACTTTGATGTAACGTTTAGTCCTGTTCATCACAACATGCGCCACCAGCCTCCTCCAAAGGAATCCTTTTAGTCCATCATAACCTTTTCCACAGTGACTGCAACTGCTGGGAAACTCCGCTACCTGCTCTTTTTCCAAACACAACGCCCTTGTTCTTAACACGGATCTTCAGTTCCTCTTCTGAACTTCTGTATGGTTCTGATGCCTCGATAAGATTGAGGCGAGAACGTTTGAGTCCTGCTTTGTATAACAGCAGCGTCTCACTAATCCTTCAGCATATTAACTGCTGAACAAACGCCAAAAAACGCATTAAAGCCCAGAAGCAGCTCGGAGTACCTCCTGCAATTGATCTCGTAAGCTACCCAAAATGCCTAAGAGCACATCAGTGGAACATCTCCTCTCTGAACAAGCTCAAAATGTTGCTGTTGCAGATCCTTAGAGTCAGACCCCAAAAGGAAGAACTTGAAAACGGGAGCTGGGAGGTGCATGTCTGGGTGGGACAGGACAGGACATGACACAGACCTGTTTTTTTCCCTAGCACATAAAAAGCAGTGGGTGTGCGTGCAATCATAATATTTACTAATAAGGAGAAAGTAAAAGTGAAAAAAAAATTGCTGTTTTAAAAGAAAAGTCCTGTGGACAGCTATTCTTAGTTCCTGTTCCTCTAATCACTTTATTAACCACTGCCTAGAACAGTAAGGCATGTATAGACGGCACATATATCAAAGTGAATGCTCGCAGAAACACTTGGCTTATTTTAACATTTTAACATGGCCTGGACAGAGAAAGGCCATCCTAACAAGCAACACCTCTACTAGCTCTCAACAGCCCTCCAGGAACTACCCCCACTAAACATCAGATCTCACTGTGGAATCTTGCTTCATGAGTACCATAATCTGCCAAAATACAGTGGGTTTGTATCAAACCCAACCCTCTGAGGTGCACCTGAAAACATCTTCCTGCCCAGAGAGAGGAGAGCACTGCTAACGCACAGGAACAGCGGTGAGGGGGAGAGGAATTCCCTGTGCAGAAGCGAAAGGAAGCCCGGAAATCGGGGTGCACCTTGAAGCCCCGGGGCACGGCTGGGGTTAAGGAGCATTGCTCCCCTGGCAATCAGAGGTGCGGCATGCCGGGGAAGACAAGATCTTTCTCATCTTTTTGTACAAAAGGATTGTAAGGAGAGGATCTGCTGTTTCATCACTTTGCTTCCAGCATAAATATTTGCATTTCTTTTTAATGCTGGAGTTTAAGACAGGCTGCTTTGCCAGGCAGGTGAGAAACCTTTGTTCACAGGTGCCTGAGCAACTGCTGAAATCGTAAGCCGTGGTGATGCCAAATGTTATGTGTGAAGCTTGGAATCCTGATAAACCACAAGGCTTTCTGTTTGTTTTTAGAAATACAAAAAAGCATTTTTTTGTTTGCTTTCAGCAACAGAAACATTTGAGAATAGTACTGACACTCCTTACTGCTAAGCTTGAGGTATCTGCATCCCTCACAAAGTATCCAAAACACGCCCAGGGGCATGAACCTACCTTATCTTTGTAACTCTGAGAACCAGCACCTTGCATCTCGGTTCCACAGATACTCCTTATCATACCTTAAAACCCAGGCAAGTATCACTGAGGCAGCTCAAGAAAAAGGAACAGAAGCATTAAAAGCTTGCCCCACGCTGCCAGGAAAATTCCAGGTAGAGCTTACGCACGCACGCAGCCCACATCTGTGCATCCCGAGTGCATGGCCACGATTTACCTCGGCATTTCAGGAATGCTGCTGAGCCTCGCCAGGAGCAATGGTCTCTTGCGATCAGAGCATCAGAACAGGACTGTCGGCAGCACCGCAGTCCCGTACTTGGACTGTCGACGCTGGCCACAAGAATTATGAATCAGAGAAATATTTAAGTTGAGCCTGAGTTTCTGTGGTCAAGCTGACCCTTCTCAATTCTGGTTCCGAAATGAAGAGCTGGTTTTTAAGGAAACCACAGCAGAGCTCAGGGCCTGCTCCTGCTGAGGCGGTGGGGCCTTGCGACTGGTCCAAGAGAACACTTTGATGGTGAAACTTGAGTTAAAAAATAACTAGGAAGGGAAACAACTTTTTAGCAGTTATTTGTTCACAGACTATACAGACAGCATTACTAAAGGCAACAGTTCACCAGCAATCATCACCAAATTGTTACAGGTCAAGGGACAGAACTAAGGGGAGGTTTTTTGGTGGTTTTTTTTCTTCATCTGTAACAAAAAAAACCCCATAAAATTCAGGAAAAAAAAGACATCAAGAGTGACACTTCAGAGATCAGTAAGCATCTAAATGTTGCAGAGAGAGAAGTGGCCACCTTCCTAGTTCAAATCTCTTACAAATATTATCATCCTCTGCTTCCTGAAGGGGTGACTTCAAAGACTTCAGGGAACACAATAACCAGCATCTTACAAGAGATGGCTGCATAAATTATCTCAAGGTGCTATGAAGATTCATTGCAACACACCCACTATCAGAAGCCATGATTTTTCCATTTCTACTTTTCCCCTCCATAAAACTACACATTATCCACACTGGTTATGCAAATCCACGCTATTAGCGCAAAGCAGCAGAGAGAACCAAGTCAAACATCGTGCCAAGTTATCAACCACTTCTGTCCCAACCCGCACTGCAACATGAGCATCTATTTAATTAAGCTTCCTGATAATTAAAGGCCTTTCAGCTCTGCACATATGCATGTAATCATTACCCCACCCTGTTTTGGCAGTCTTTGCACCACTCTTCTGCTTAATCACTCAGCTGCAGTGAAGTGGGACAACAGGGGAGCGCTAAACTTCTTCCACAACAGTAGGGGGGACCCTGAACCCCACAGCTTTCAGCAAGGCACCCCTGTTTTCCCCTCAAGAAGGATCACACCTGCTTCAGGCAAAGCAAAGCCAGACGGAGCCCTGCTCGTCCCTACTTCAGCAAGCACGTACCAAGATTACAGGACAAGGAAAACCAGCATGCACTATGCCCTGTAGTTTCCAGCTGAAAGCAAACAGCTCACGGGCCTGTGGCAGAGGGCACCGGGGCTGCCGGCCACCCTTTCTTCACAGCATGCTCATTCAGAACAGAAAACCCTTTACCCTTCAAATGGGGGTTCAGTAATTATGTATTACAGGTATGCTCTCCTATTGCAACTGTGTTTTATGAAAAAAAAGTCTTTGTAAGACTTTGAAGACAAAAAACACTGTTAAACACGGTTTAGTAAAATGTGCTCCCAGAGATGAGAGTAGAGGCTCTTGCTTTTGCCACTGAGAATTTACACATCCCTCAGCAAGGCTCTCTAAGAACTCCAGCAGGTTGTGACTCAGGCTGCCAGGCCACGTTGTGTTGGTTCCAGAACAACGGACTTTCGGACAGTCCTGGTCATCGGTCACAACTTTACACGCTGCCGCTGTCAATCAGGTTTGGCTTTAGTGTAAAACACTGTCATGGCAGATCTTCAAAATTCAGCCCAGTAGCTCTGTAACCACTGGTTTTAATATCTAACACTCACAAACGCACCAACGGTAATCAAACATGAGAGCACAAAGAGCCTGTGTTTTCCAGCTCAGCTTCTGCAGCCTGCGCATTTTCACACGTTTTCTCTTCCAGACACCAATTAGTAATTTCCCCTTTGGACGCATCCATTAAGACCTTACTGCTTAAGGGTGAGCACCAGACGAGCCTCTCACCTCACTAGTGACAGTGCCAACACAGGGCAAGGCTGCAGCAAGACTTTCCCAAAAAAGCGAAGTTCTCCTCCACAGTTACTACTTTCTCTGTCTATTCTTAAACAGAAACAAGAAACAAACCAGGCTATAACTTCTGAGGGGAAATCATCAGAAGCTGGTTCACCAGTCTCTTGCAATGCACGGTCACCAGTTCACAAAGTGCACACAGGAGCTGGTGGTTTCCAGCACTACCGCAAAACCCTCGTCAAATTCTGTAACTCAAGCTGGCAAAGGAATTGCCCCCCAAATCCTCCTTTCCCAACAGACAAACCTCTCAAAATGGGCATTTTCTTTCTCTGTGGAACACTTTCACATAATCTCCAGTGGTGCCCAGCGACAGGACAAGGGGCAACGGGCACAAACTGAAGCAGAGCAAGCTCCAGCTGAACCCGAGGAAGAACTTCTTCCCTCTGAGGGAGACGGAGCCCTGGCCCAGGCTGCCCAGGGAGGCTGTGGAGTCTCCTTCTCTGGAGATATTCCAGCCCCGCCTGTGCGCGGTGCTGTGCAGCCTGCTCTGGGTGACCCTGCTTGGGCAGGGGGCTGGGCTGGGGGACCCCCAGAGGTCCCTGCCAACCCCACCATG
>Ga0181612_133393_pt1 | contig 15574 bp, 7 predicted proteins | sample HoacroProtozoa21_FD_119630 | JGI IMG/M metagenome (GOLD analysis project Ga0181612, IMG submission 119630) | Hoatzin crop microbial communities from Cojedes, Venezuel. Combined Assembly of Gp0051906, Gp0051904, Gp0051908 | reverse complement strand
TTTGTTGAAATACAATTATCTCTCTTTTTGGTGAACGGACAACTATTTCATAAAGAGAGTCAGTGCGGTACAGAGGAACAACTCCCAGTGAAATGCTGCAAGTAAAGCTGATTCCTCATAAAAGCACTCAGAAATCATCCCTGTTGGAACAGAATGAAGGAATAATTACATGTGTTTTCTGTCTCTTCTCATAACAATGCTATGCAAAATGCATGGATTTAGCAAGCATGAGAAATTTAGTCAGTCCCACAGAGTTGCACAACTGTATCTTATTTGTAATTCCAATGGAAGAAAATATCAGCAGAGCCTCTGGTCATGTTTCTTACATAAGATTTGATTGTCTAAAGTGCAAATCATAATTAAAACAGAAAATCCCCTAAGATTCCCATAAAGGAGGGCAGGGAATAGTTTTCACATCACATTGATATTTTGTGGATGTATTTTCTTTATCCTGAATAAAAAGAATAATTTAAAAAAAATCACAAATGAAAAGTTAGAAATTGATTATGTGCAGTTCATTGAATGGAGTGTTTAATTTAGAGAATTTCAAGGTATTTTGATAATAGTAAGTTTAAAAAAATCTATAATGAACTTGAATTTTTAAATCGGATTAGAGCATAATATTTATAAATGTCTAGTACATTGCATGACTCCAGTACTAAAAATCTCTGGAGAAAAAAGACGAAACAATTTCAGAGCTGGCTATGGGCCAGATCTTTCAAATCCTCTCCAATGTCTGCTACAAAATCATATGCCATGGGTTTGAAAGATTGTGATGTTACTGAGTGGAATGTCTGTTATATCCTCAAACATATAGGCATGACTTAAAAAAAAAATTCTTTCTGAGGAGAGAGGATGCAAAAATGCTGTCACCTGTCTCTTCTGCAGCAGCCAAAGCAATGAAGGCAGTTCAGGCTTGCTGTTTAATATTCCAGCGTACCTTGGACAGAATTAGAAATAGAAATTTTATTTATTTTGTCACTTCAGTGTTTTTAAGTGGCCTCTCCTGATGGATCCAAGACCTCTTTCACCCTTTTTTACTGTAGTAAGGCCATACAGGTCAGTTCTGGTAATCTGATATGTCAAAACTGACATTGGCATCTTCTTTAATAAAAACAAAAATTACTCTCAGCAACAATTATGAGTAGAGGTTTTTCCTGAAACTAAATGTAGATGTATATAGTTCTACTTTAGATGCCAGCTTTTTGACAGTAGGTACCTAAATTCCATCATCAATCCAGCTCCCTTGGGAAAAAAAAAAACTTTGGATACATGGACCATTGGGAAAATGGGCTTATCTTAGGTATTTAGGGAATGAAAGAACAGATTTCAACTATCTGGGGAACGAAAGAAAAGGACAGCTTAAATTGTCCTTTTGTTGGACATTTTGTTTAGGCAGGATTAAGTTACCTGCAGTAATGCTTCCATGGCAAAGTAAGTGGAATTCAAGGAATCATGCCATCAGAATGGCTTAAACAGGACTTTATTGGTATGTTGCAAAATATTTTTTAACTGAAGCCTAGCAGAAAGACGATAAAAATACTGTCTTCATCTGACATGATCCAGTTTTCTTATGGTGGGAGTATGCAGACTTTGAAGGAAGTTGTGATAGTAGAGTTTCAGTCTGGTAATATGGACAGTTTTATGCCTATGGAGCTTTATGCATATGAGTTTCAGAAGCCATCTCTTTTGCCCCAAATCTAAAATTGGGAGTCTGTGTTCTTAAAGAATGTGTGCTAAGGTTGTATGTGTAATAAATGTGGTTCTTTGTGCAGCAGATAAATCATCACCGCACCTGCAAGCCTTAGTTATTTTGCTGGTAGTGGTCTGTGAAGTTACTTGTTTTACACGCATTGTATTTGGTGTATGCATTACAGATTTAGCCTTTAATAGCCTGGCACAGTTTGTAAGTGTTCCAGCTAGGTTACACAATTGGGAACTTTGATCTAATACCTTCTAACATTTATAGATTCGTAAGAAGTGTCATATAGTCTTGATGTGACTGGGTTCAGTTTGCACAAAGCTTAGCTCAGCTAAGACTAGTTTATCAGAAAGCCTGCTATTACTGTTTCTATTTCTAATTACAGTCACTTCAAGTTTTTTATCTCGCAAAGGCATTGAACAGGCTTGCTGTAGAATTGCAGACCAATGAGATGTTAAAAACCAGTACTTATTAAGGCTAGAAAACTGAATAAATCAAATGATGACAACAGGAAGCTTCCGAGCAGTGGGACTTCAACAGATATGTACTTCTGTAGTTAGAGAACCACTTCTTGATACATTTTTTTAAAAAAAAACTCAGTATCTTTCACATGGACCTTGCTTTACATGCTGTTTAAACTTATGATATGGTACAGTTTCTAACAGCTTTAATTCAGGAAAGGAAAGTGATGGCTGCCTACAAAGCCTTAGGACTTAATTCTGCTTTCACTCAATGCTTTCTCTTGCTTTCCGTGTGTGTTAGCCTGAGAGGCAATTTCTGAAATGAAATTTCAGGTTTGGATTCTACACTGTTTTAACGAAAATTAAATTATGATGAGAAAACAGGACGGTATTCATCCCAGGATCTTTGGAAATGTTTTCTGAAGTTCTCTAATTTCAGATTCTTCCAATTCCATGTATTTTTTCATGTACTTCATATAGTTTTCATATTTTTTCATGTACTTCTCTTTCAAATATCATTTCCGAAGGAAATCTGAGTGTTTTTTAAATCTCTTCTTAGATACTCCAGTTGAGAATTTTAGGAAACTTGGGTTTAGTCATTAACTCCTTTTTTCTTTCTTAGTCTGAAGGATGGAAAACTGTATAGTTCTGAACCACTTATATTTACAGTGATAGCAACATTTTGTTAAGAACAGCCTTCTTCATTAAGGCAAATTTCCAACTGATTTTTGTTAATAAGCCTAAAAAGGGGCTTCAGAATTTATGTCATATATGATCTACTAATCTGCAACTCAAAATGTGTTAGTGCTTTTCAGCATGTCAGACTTTCCAAGTTGATTCTCTTTAACACGGAGTGAATCTACATTTCTACCTGTGCTCTGACATCTTGTTTCATGTTCCCATGTGCAACATGCTTGCCTCTATGCAAGAGGTCAGGTTATTTTTCTTATAACCCCTACACAGAAAGCCATGTGCTGTCAGCTCCCATTGCTGCCCACCAAGAGGGCTGGAGGCTTTAACTCACCATATGTTGCCATTTTGTGAGGGAAGCAGGTCACAATGCAGGGAAGGAGTGCATAATGAGTGAGTAGTAAATGCAGTGTTGTCACCTATCTAGTATCCCAGGAAAAAGCACATCTGGGGCCGTACTGCTTCTCGATGAAAAGAGGCAGAGGTAGACTCTCCATTCAAGAGGAGTCCATAATAAAGTAGAAGACAACAGGAGGAGCCAGGCATAGAAAGACCAGTGATGCACAGCATGGCCTAAAACCCCATGTAAATTCATTTTAATCCAAGCATATTGACATATGTCTTACAGGCTTCTCTGTGAAGTGGAAGTCCTTCTCAACAGAGATATTTACAGTCAAAGTCAAATTTAGAGAGTAGAGAACATATGCACTCCATATGCCGGGCCTTCTGTATTCTCCTGTGCACTTCTATACCTTTTTCTCATTCCCATTCATCATCTCATCTAATGACATGTTTGCTGTAGGCATAAAGACTAGATAGTTAAATCATATTTGAAATTCAGTTGTGTATATGAAATTCAATTGTGTAATGAATATCCTGCAGTCTCATTTGGGCTTCCTTGCTGCAGAGAAGTACAGGCAGCTTTTACCCATAGTATGAAATAAACAGGGATTTGGTTGCTGTTCTCCCAAATCAGCTGCTGTAAGCTAACAATGACTTTTAGATATTGTTCTGCTTCTGATAGTTCTTTGCAGTTGCTGCAGGGCTAAATCTTTGGTTTTGTTGTCATAAAATACGAGTCGTGAAGATTCTCTGATTTTTGTTCCCCCAGATGATCAACAATGACTTATCCTATGGTATATTCTGACTCAGCTGATTTGAAACACTCACATTTTTTAAGAAAATTGTTAATAGTGTAGAAGCTTTCAGGCATCAAAGGACACATGTTCTAAATTAGAGCCCACTATCTTGTAAGACATTAAGAACAACAATGTTTCACCCAGAACAGCCCTAAGGAACAGGCTTTTTGAAATCAAGGGGTAGGGTTCAAATGCTAATATTCCATGTAATATTACTATATATTCTGCTGTTGAGCCACTTTTTGGTGGTACTAACATTAGCACTGGGGAGGAATATAAAAATGGTTACTCTTTAAACTCCTGGAAGATCCGCATGAATAAAAGCAAAATTGTTTCTTCAAGTGGATTCAAGAACACAGGAATTTTTTTGTTTTTCTTACCTGGTCCTGTGCAGCATCAATAAGGTGAGTTGAAAGCGTTGGGATATGCAAGCTAAAATCAGAAACACTGACAACACAAAAGCTCCCAGTTTCATAAAATGAACCATGAGTAGAATGCTACTAACTAACTGATAGAAAGAAGTCTTCAGTTCACCTAGAAGCATTGGTCTTCCTCAAATCAGACGGTCAGTGTGGTTCTTGTTTTTATTGGGAAATCCCAGAGAGCTCATAGTTCGAGTGACCTTCTGTCATGCAACATGTGGGAACTGAAATAAAAACTTTGGAGATGAGGGACCCCAACATGATCAACGTGTTTCTCTAGAGCAGTGTCTTCCAGTTTGTGTCTGATGGCTTCAGCAATTTCAGTCCTTCAGACCTCTCCAAAACAACCTGTAGTGATTTGTTGTCTAACTCTTATGTGTTTGACCCTTGGCTGAAGCTGCATTTTTCCCTCATGTCTATTTTTCTGATTTATTTTTTGTTTTTGAATTTCAGACTTATCAATGAGTCTTTGAGGGACCAGTTGCTAGTTACCATTCAGAAGACTTTCACTTACACCCGAACCCAGGCACAGCACCTCTTCATTATCCTTATGGAGTGCATGAAGAAGAAGGAGCTGGTATGTTCACACTTTCCTTAGACCTCAATGCATTGTTTTAAGTCTTTCAGATGAGTATTGAAGGATTTCACAAAGCTAATCACTGTGATCCAGACTCTAAAAGGATATTATATCATGCTGACTTTTGTTTGCTTTAATCTGTATTTTCTCATTTAAAGAGATTAATCCAACAGATCTGTTTCCTTTGTAAATTCCTCTAGATTTCCTTTGACAGGACAAAATCCAGCTAGTAGAGTATGGATATTACTTTTCAGTCATCCTCAGGCATACCATGATTAAAATTCTACCTCTTTCAACAAAAGAAAACCTCAGAATGAAGCATAATTTTTTATCTGTCACTGGGATCATATTTTGAAGATGCTGTAGAGTTGCACAAGTATCACTAAGGCTATTACTTTATTATGGAGATATGTGACAGGAAAAGATAACTTGTCTCCAAGGCTCCTATTCTGCAGTGGCAAGGCTATCCCTTTAACACATATTTTCTTGAAGAATACAACATCTTTCAACAATTTCTGGGAGCTCCATAAGATTGCTTTTGTAGAAGTATTTTTGAAGAAAATCACGTGAAAAACTTAGGATTCAGTTCAAGGGGAGTTTATTTCTTACAAATTAACTGAACATACATGCTTCAATTTTGTAAATCTTTCTTCTAACCTTGGTTTTCAGTTCATATTGCACCTTCCTGGAATTTCAGGCTGAAGACAGTCTGCAACACTTTGTGTAGGGCAACACCCAAGAGGAAAGATTGACTTGGTTGTTTTACAGAAGTTTCATTTTCTGAAACTGAGTTTTTTGTGACTTCATCCTCTGCAGTGTCTTTTAATTTTTGTTGAAAATATGGCATAGAGTAATGAATACCACTGGAGGGAAACAGGAAAAAATGGTTAGGAAGTGTTACAAAAAAAGGATGCCCTTCTAGACAGAGCTTTGCAAAAAATAGATTTCTTTATATGGCTTAACTTGCCGAACGCGCAGTATTCTGTTCCATAACCACCCTTTGTGCATCCACCAAAAATAGGTCAGCCTTCCTCCTGCAAAACTAATCATTTACATGTACCACAGTCACCTGGCATGCCTTGGACAGTAGCAGAGGAGAGGATCCCGAGGACAACTTCCAGGGAAGATATGACAGCGGCATGCAGTAGCAGTGTAGATGGTTGATGGAACTGGACGTACAGCAGTCCCTGCTGCCTTCTTCCTCCCACAATCAGAATTCAAACTGTATAGCAGATTTTAAATACCCTTTAGCTATTCACAGGCAGTCAGTGCAGCCCATAAGGTATAGACTAGTCATCCCTTCCTTAGGTGAACTACACCAAGATAGAGAGTTCTTTTTTCTTTCATTTTCTTTTCTTTCATCCTCTAAAATCTCCCTTGCATTAAAGACTCTCAGAAACATACGACTGTGCTACAGAAATACTTTAGCTAATAGCCAGATGGTACGCCTAAAATTAGGTGTTCTGAATTTGAATTTCTACCACTAACCAAACCATACGTAAAGAGAATATATTAAAATGAATGTTTCTCTCTGGTACCTCAATTGTACTCAGAGTGTTAATTTTGACAGAGGTATACTAGAAATATTTTATGTCTGAGGTGTGATTGCTAGGCTAACACTGTCCTTTAAGACACATAACCTTGTACGTGAATGTAAAAGAAAGATAATACCCATAATTACGAAAAGAGTATTACCAGAGGAGATGGATGACCTTGAAGATGTGAAGTGCTCCCAGGAGTGAGTGTGGCTTCACAGGTTCTGCAAAGCCAGAATATTTCGTATTTCCGCATCTGTCCCAGCTCTTGTCCTTCCTCAGGCTTGAGCTGCTGTTTTGGTTATGCGTGAGACAGAACACTGCTTGATGAACTGATTTCATCATTAGTCTGGACTTCCCTTTCCCTAAAGAAACAAATAGAAGGAAGATGCAAAAGATTGTCGCAGAGAGCTTAGCATCAGCCAAATTGATCATGGCTATTTTCCTGAAGTTCATGGTCAATATGCCTGACTGTCTGACTTTGTGGCTGCTGAATTCATACAGAACAAAGCAGACAGAGCAAGAGAAGCTTGACATATTACAGTGTGCCACAATTAAGTGCAAACCAGGTACAGGCATGAAGATGAACTTGTAGTAAAGTACATAAATACAGATGAATCACAGGTGTGGGGAGAGAAAATAAAATGCAAGTTAATATCTGGAAAGGAATAAAAAGCTATTTTTGAAATAATTTTTCCTGCTCTACCTACTTAGAATGTGTAAAAAGACAGGCATCTCTTTTAAAAATTTGACATAAGTGTGGTGGGGGGGGAAAAAAGCGTAATCATGACAAAAATTGCAGCCTTCACAGACCATCAGACTTTTCAAGTCCTGACGTTTCGGACTTCACTCTGAAAGAATGGTCTCTGAATTGTATGCCCGAGGAGCATCATTATTATGATCTGCAATGTTCCATTTGTTTGCCAAAGTGTAAGTTCATTTGTTGAATAAAATCCGAGTACACAAACTAGACGATAAGGTGAGGCAATAGCAGAGGAGAGGTCGAAGTCTGTTAGGATTGCAAGAGAGAGCAAATTCTGCTTCTCAATTTAATGAGTGGTTTTTATTAAATCGTAAACTTTGCTGTGTTGATATTGCAAGCATCAGAGTTTATATTCAGAAGTGTATTTGGACCAAGGTGCTTAATGAGGTGTATGGTATAAAAATCTATTTATAATTAAGTAGACTATACAAGCCTGTCTATATAGCTGTAGACAACAAGGGTAGGAGGGTGTTTTATATATAATTAATGGAGATTCTCCACTGTCACATTTATGCAGATTTCTTAAAAAATGTTTATGCCAAGAAGTCCCTAAAAGAGAAGCATGAAGGCTCACTAAAACTAAGTGGACAGGAAGCAGTACTGTAAAGTCCAGTCCACACTTTGTTTCAAAAAGCACCATGAACACTTTTTCTATGTGTTCCCATCTCCTTCATGCAGCTTATGAAGAGCTAAAACAGCCCATTTGATGATACCTTGCTTGCCACTAAATAAAGAAAAAGAAAGAAATGGAGGTGAGAGGGAATTTAAGAAAAGAAGGAAGAATTTTTTGCTTAGGACATTTGCATTCCACATCATTCAGCCAAAAGCTACAACAAGATGGAATTCTATAAATTTGGAAAAAAAAAAGAGAGAGATAAGTAGAATAAGACAGTCTTCAAGGCTGTTTTTTGATCTTTCATTCTATTGTGGCTACTTTGCTGGACTCAGAATACAAAGAGCGGGTGAAGGCACTGCCTGAGGACTCAGTCTGGCAGGGACTTTTCCCAGTGGAGTCCCAGCTTGGTCCTGCAGTCAAGTGACAGCGAGGAAGGGAATCCTTCAGACAGCAGGCTAGGAGACTTCACTCTGGATAGTCCCTGAAAACATGTTGTGTTGCATTATTGTTCAGAAGTCTGTTTCCAGCTGTGCAAAGGAGTATTTTTTTCTGTCTCAGTAAATATATTAGCCTTATTATTTTCCCTTAAAGACAGTAACTCAGGCGTTTGAGTTTTCTGACAAATACAGGCTGCTCCATTCTTTAAGGAGTACTTAATCATTTTGCAGCTTAGACTGGCATGTTGCTGAAGTGCTTTGTTCATAAATCAAAATCTGAATTTCTCAGAAGCCAGAATGTGCTTTCCAACAAGAATGCATGGGTCCATCTGTGGAGCTTCATTGGGCAGTCACTGGGAAAGGCCACTTTGGCAAGCCAGAAATGTCTGTGTCCCTCAAAACAACCACACTTGTTGCAGTAAGATACGTTTGTCATAAAACTAATGCTTCTGAAATAGTGTTTTGAGAGTGAATAGACCTGGCCTTATATCCGTTTAATAGAAAAGACATTTGCCGTGAATCCGCATAGGTCCAATCTTCGTACCTTAGCGATAAAAAAAATGGCACTTTAACACCAGTGGCGAAGACTGTACACCCTGCTGGTTAAGTTTGTTTTCTTATTACTACCATGACCATTTTGTGCTGAATTTGTTTCCTCAAATACTTGAAGGTTCGGTTACTGCATTAAGCAAACAGATAGTGTCATTGCCTACCACTGCATTACAAGAAGGGTTTGCAGAGTGAAGAGCGGTGGGCAAAATGGTGGGCATGGGTTTGCGTGCATCCATGAATTCCCGCAACTCCTTTCCACATAGAGACAACAGACACAATTTAATTAGTTTCTTGCTAAAACAGAAACAATAAAATTCTATCTCTGTCTCATGTCAGCAGGTAATAGATATTTTTTACTTGCCTCTCCTTATCTCTGTTATTCCTGTACCTCAGTGTACAGTCACTATGACGAACATAATGGCTGCTTAGGGACAGTGTAAACCTTACTTCTACTTTGTGTTGCTGGAATGACGTTATTACCATGTGTATATATATGGTAATAGGTCAATCCAGATGACTTCACAATTAACTTGCAACTCTGGTGCAGTCAGATGAAACAAAGCAGGTTTCATGCTGAAGCAGCTGGATGCATTATGCTGAGATCAGGACAACCTGCATCATGAAGGTGTTTGCTACTTACTGTTTCTTTCAGACAGAGATAGATCCAAATTGTCCGGAAATACACAGTGCATGAGCAGGCTGTGTTGCAAGGCCAACATTCACACCCCAATATTGTCTTACTAATGCAAGGCTTTGACTCAGCTTATTGGTTACTTACCCAAAGTACTGGGAAGCTGCTGAGTGATTTAGCAGCTTCTTTTCTATCTGGACTACAAATAAGATCTATGCATCTTCAGTGGTTTCAGTTTTGTGTGACTGAAAAGGCTGGTGCAAACCTGTCCGTGTTTCTGGAGGAGTTCATACTGGGAAGAGCTTGGCTTGAGCATATACCGTCTGCAAAAAATACCATGCTTTTCAGCTGGATGTGCAGGCTCAGTGAGTTTGTATGCTAATTAAACACCATCTGAAACTGTTTGTTAGCATACACATGGATATGTTCTGAATTAAATATTAGCTAAATCAGATGGGCTTTTAAGAATCTACCAGCATACTGTCACTTCATGCCTTTGGCCCTTCCCAAGTTCATCCAGATTAACTTTTTTAAAGAAATTTGGCTTCATAACATGTTTCAACTAAGATTTTTTAAAGTTGAAGGAAGCTTTTTTATAGAGGAGGCAGAAAAGGGCTTGGTGACTTCTCAAGCAGTATAATCAAGTGTAGTTCCTGCAGGAATACAGTTGCTATGAACAGCATGTAATTTGGCAGTAGAGATCTGGAGCAGGAAAGCATCATGTAACTACTGGCCTCCTGGTTGCTGAAAAAACTCTTGTCTCTCCCATGGAAACACTCTGTGAGATTCCCGGCATATAGTGTACTGATGTTAATTAGCCTTCTGCATCCGAATGGAGGTGTCAGTCCTCTTCAACAGTGACCGTAGCAACTCTCCTAATTTTGATGAAGGTTAAATCTCCTATCTAGTCAATACAAGTGAAAAGGATTAGTCTAGTACATAGGCTCTACCTCTGTAAATAACTGTTAAGATGATGATTACAGGATATTTTTAAACTCTGCAAACCTCATTTGATTTTGTTTTCGTAAAGAGATAAAACCATATTTTGTTTTTTCAGCTGTGAAGTAGTCAGATCAAGTTAGCTCAGCTTTGCTATTGAATCTACAGAGAACAAAATCTAATCCTAGGACCAGGTTTTTTATTTCAGCAATTCGGAGAACAAGTTCCACAAGCAAAGCAGCTACATACATCATAAAAAACCCAACCAAACAAACGAAAAAACCTCAGTTGTATTACACTGAAGCCTTGCAAAGTTTTTGATCCTACCAGCTGCTTTGCAACTGCTGTCAGATGAAGCAGGGCTTCTGCTAACAAAAAGCAGGAGAAATTCAGAGCTACCATTGCAGCAAAAGTGTGTAATTTAGGCAGTCATTTGGTCCATCCTGAACCTCTACTGTACCATCTTCAGCACAAGTCTGCAAAGACCAATGTTCCTTTTCTTGCTTAGATTCAGTACATAGACATTTTCTGGTTAATTTGGTGCATGCTGCCTGCACAATTATCACAGATGGAATCACCTAGTAGATACTAACGCAACTTACTACAAATCTCTTCTCTTCCTCTATATTCCGTGATTAAAATTGCAGCTACAGAAATTAAATTTGACTATGGAAATTAAAAGTAGAATGTTTCTTTTCCCTCTTAAAACATAAGCTTGCAAAAATATCCATTATCTCCTTTACATTATTAACAAGTAATTCTGGGAAATGCACACTGAATTGTTCTACAGCCCTGTCAATTGTCCCAGTAAAGAAAGTGAAGGCAAAACAATAATGTGTGGCACAGCAACTTCTGCATTAGATAATATAGACCAATTTTTGCGATCAGGGAATTGGAACGGTTCAATGCAGTTTATAAACTTCACAATACTCTTCAGAAACCTTTCTTACTCCTCGGCTCTGTGGTGTCTGGGGAGTTACGATTTCTTTTGCCTTTCTTAGAAAATATAATTACTCTTTCTGTGGCTACAGATAGGCACGAAGACCCGTTCATTACTGCTATAATACCTTAGTTGTAGACTCACTGTATGAGATGCAGGTTCTGGGTAGATACAGCAGTAAATGGAAATTTACTATCCTGTAGGAATATCTTATACGCAGTGAGCTGCCTTTTCCAAGTATTACCTACTCAGTCTCACCAGCAAACCAGCTAGGAAGCTAGTGGTTTGTGGCTGGTTTTGCCGCTTCGTTTCTGTGTGTTATCATGACCTTGTTGTTGGCCTGAATACAGAATAGGCATACGCCTGCGTCATCTATAGCAAAGCAACCTAGGCATCCACGCACTGTCAGACTATTTGAAAATATGTTGCAAAGTAAAACTTGAAACTGAAGTTTAAGATGGAACAAGAGTCCATGACTTTTATACTATTGCCACCCAACCAACTCACCATACTTCTTAAGGTCAGCATTTTCAGTTCAGACTGGAAGGCAGACGTGTGCATGTAAGTACTTCAGACAACATTGTGTAGGGCAATGGCTTGCAAAACACAGTTTTTCAGTATATACAGCAGTGGGAATGACCAAACTGAATTCTTGTTCTCTTAAAGCAACAGATTATTAGGTTTAGCCTAACTCATGACTTTTTTATTAAACTTTGCCTTGAAAAACAATTCCATTTTGCATTGCTTAGTATCTGTGAGCAAGAGATAGGTTACAGGTTGAATTTTCTTCCTAAAAGCCCAGAATAACATCAGCTTACTTGGCTGGTTTTTTGGCAGGAATTGTCCTGCCCAGGACTGTTAGTTAATTAGGAGAGCGGAGACATTGCAGATCCAAGGTTAGGTGCCAAAAATGCATGTTATTCAAGAATAAAACTGTCTAGGACTACGATTTGCTTTCAGTTCTTAAGTTTCCCAGAATGAGCTAGTAGGACTTGTGTGGAGACACCCACCCACATAAAGACCAGAGATGACTGAGACTTTAAATGTAAAACAAAGCTTGAATGGTATGCGCATGGGTCTTAGAAGATCAGACACACACATAGGTAGAAGTTGACTTTAACTCCTCTAGTCTGTGGCGTGGGTCCCTGCTTATCTGTCAGAAGAGTGCTTTCTGGGAGAAATAACTATTTGATGGGGTTCATGGCAGCCAGAATCTCCTTCAAAAGCATTTTATTCAGGCTTCTCCTTGGTATGTGCTGGAACTCATGCACAATTTTTATATCATCAGTGGATCAATGCTTGTGGATAATAGCTGCTTTGGGACCAGTGGGGTTAATAAACTCCTGTATACTAGCTTTCAATTGCTCTTAACTCCTATTACTTGGGATTCAGATGTCAGAGCCCTCCAGGTGATAAAGCTTCAATATTTTATTCACTGTACTACTCATGTCCCTTTCTACCTGTTTAAGTCACTTTATGTTTTCAGAAGAAAATCTATAAAGGTAGTGTCTTGTCAATACCTCCAAGAACCCTCTCTGCAGTAGAAGAGATGGGGGAAGTGAACTACATCGTACTTACTCCACATGTCTTTCCTGAATCAGGGTGATGGAAGAGCTCAGATTACACCAGTGTTTGAACAAAAATGCCTAACTCATCATCTGAAACCATTTCTCTCTTTGTGGATGTTCTTAGCCAGTTCCAAAGCTGCAAGTCTATGTGGAAACACATCCATGTTTATCATCACAGTCTGTTGATGTGCACAGCCCAGTGATTTAAAGGACATCTAAATTCTATTCCCCCTGTATGTTTTGCGATTTACAATTAGTATTTATTCATGTTTCGTCAACTTTAAAATCAGAGACTGGTATTTGACTGCCTGAATAGAGTCATAAATGGCCTAATGTAACAACAGCTTGAAACAGCTTGTATAAGGAAAAATGATTGTTTTCAATGTTTTTACTGACAAAACTTAGTTTTGGTTATTTATTCCACTGGAAAATATGCATATTCCATTCCAAAATGTTGACAGAGCACTAAGGCTTAAAAAGTATGTAGACATTATAAAACATAAGGTTTTTTACATGAGACAGAGCTGTGAGATTTCCATAGCCTTTTCTCTTCAGTCATTAAGGGGTTGACACAGCTGTTTCGGTCTGCAACAAAAGCTACCGATTACGGGGGAAGCCAAACATTTACCGTAATTTCTGTCAAATTATTTTCTGTGCACCTAGATGACTCCTCAACTGCAGAATTGCTGCCTTTCTGATAAGCACTGATTTTTCTGTTTGTTCCCTGTTTCTTATCAGTGAGTCTATGGCAAATTATTGGATCAAATAAAAATGTGAAGTGTTGCAGTGCTGCCACAACACAGATGGAGATGTAAAGTTTTAAAACTTTACAACCAAGGTTCAGACTTCTCCCCTCATGTCTGCTGCTTCTTATTTCCTCATTTGGAATTCTCTTTCTTACTCCTCAGAATAGCAGACCACTTAATTTAGGTTCTCCCTAAACATAATTCTCTCTAATCTTTCTATTCCTGAATTTCTTCTTATTTGGCCACCTGCTTTCTTCTGCAGTATTATCCATTGACTCACCTGCTCACTTTGATCTTTGTTATGCCTCCACATCAAGCAGCTTTTCCCCTGAGTTGAACAGGATTATTCACTGCAAGAAAAATGGAAATGCTTTCACCTGTTATTTGAACCATTTTGAGGCTTTGCATAACTGACCTCATTTAATGTTTTGTTTTATCAAACTCTCATTTTTCTTTTCAGGGTAATTTTCCTCTGAAATATTCAGGTAGGCCTAGCTAAATTATAAATGTCAACATGTGCTCTGGAAGGAACTGCCTATTTTGCTGAACCAATGTGTGGTCTCGGATAGGAAAGTTTCAGGTTGTATTCACAATTGCATCTGCTTTTTTGTAGAAAAGGGAGATTTTTTTTCTGACGTGTAACTGAGATGCATACAAATAACTTGTGTGTTTGTCAGAGGTGGGATTTAATGACGTTCAAAAATTTTCTGGAGATAGCAGAAGAAAAAATCACTTTGAATTAACTTTAAATCACTGTATATTTTGTTCTGATGTCATAGTGAAATGATGGTTAGAAACAACTCCATCTCTAAAAGTATGAATAATTTGCAGCATTCTTAAGATGCTAAGAATACAGTGTGTAAATAGAGCACTCCTGGATGCTTTCTCTGTTCTCATCATTGCTGCCCTGGATTTTTCCTCCATCTTCAGCTATCCATTGTCTAGTCAGCAGGCATTGTCAATCTGAGGTGCAGAGAGTGATTTTTCTTCTTTATCTCTCATCTCCTTCATGACAGAGGGTAAAATGCTTTTATGTGCAGGTGTGCACTGCATTCTCCCTGCTGATTTAGCAGTGTTTCCTCTCTCTCGAAAGAAATACAAGCTAAAAATCTGAATATATTTTAGCTCACTCTTCATACTCTGAAGTGATTGAGGTTAACACTACTGTAAAAAATGTTCACATGTAATAGAATATTTTAGAAATACTAAGTAGAGCTTGGTGCTGCATAGCTATTCAGATTCAATCCTGGGCCCTTATATTGGTCTTGAACAGAAGAAACTCAGAGGTTTTGTCACCTATGACTTCACTTGCTCTCTGACCACGTCTTCCCTCCTCAGCATTTCTTTCACGTATCCTCTTCTTAGCTGGTCATTTGATTTGGCAGCTGCCATTAAGGAGACTACATTTACACATCTGCATGTGGGCAGCTTTGATTTGTATTTCTAAGATAACCCTGCATCTACATGCATACAGAACTTGGAATATCCTAAGTGACAGTGTAATATCTGCATCTCTCAGTGTGTGAATAATTTCTGAAAGTCTGCTTGGTATTCACTGCTCTCAGGTAAGACGGTATTACCTGACTTTGCCTATAGAAGTGCAATGCAGTATCAGTGTGAAGGCAGGAAAATAGCAGAATGCATCATATTAGGTTAAACTCACCCTGCTGAGCCAGAAAATATGTAGAAGAAAGGGAAAGGGAAGGAAAAAGTAATCAGTCAAACAAGAATGGTGCTGGTGCTAAACAGAAAGCAGAGCTGGTTTAAAATGAGTGCTTTTGATAAAGTCTAAGGTCAGATAATGTCTTCCCACCACTCCCACTCTCTTCCTCCCTCCCCCACTCCCACCCCCCTCC
>Ga0181612_102891_pt1 | contig 15574 bp, 6 predicted proteins | sample HoacroProtozoa21_FD_119630 | JGI IMG/M metagenome (GOLD analysis project Ga0181612, IMG submission 119630) | Hoatzin crop microbial communities from Cojedes, Venezuel. Combined Assembly of Gp0051906, Gp0051904, Gp0051908 | reverse complement strand
GCTCTTTCCAGTGGAGCCCAGTGACAGGAGCAGAGGCAGTGGGTACACACTGAAACACAGGAGGTTTCCTTGGAACATCATGAAACACTGTCACTGTGAGAGTGACCGAGCACTGGTGCAGGCTGACCAGGGAGGTGGTGGAGTCTCCATCCTTGCAGACAGTCAAGAGCCATCTGGACATGGTCCCGGGCAGCTGTCTGTAGGTGTCCATGCTTGAGCAAGAGGGTTGGACCAGGTGACATCTAGAAGTCCCTGCCAGCCCCTGCCACTCTTGAGTATGTGCGTGTGACTGGGGGAGTTGGAGGGCAGAAGACAGTGACGGGGGCTCTGGCAGCTCAGGGGTAGGAGTGGGAACTGTTGAGATTTGTGCCCGCTTCTCAACAGACAGTCTAGGGCTGGAAATCAGGGAGAGGAGGTGCAGCGCTCAGCACTCACTCACTTGTTCCCTTTCTCTGTTGCATAGCTAGAGCTTTTTCAGTGCTGTTGCAGCCACTTTCACCTTGTTTTCTGCCTGTCTTTCCCAGCTGTGTTTGATTCCCTAGGGTGAGAATGGCCCCTTGCTGTCTAATGGGCAGTAAGTATTTTTCTCCCGGTGCCTTGTTAGAAGCAAGGCTTTACAGGTTTGGAAATGAGCGTGACTTGTCTGAAAACTACCCGTTACATATAACAATCTTATTTAAATTTTTTCTTTGCATGTGTTATTAGGATGAATTGCAAAATAAAAATGGTGACTGACTAGGCAATAATGCCAGTAAAATGTCATTTAAAAACTTGCTCGTCTCTACTACTCAGTATTGAAATAGCTTTTATCCGGTTTAAAATAGTAGTCTTTCATTTGGTCCAAATTGAACCATCCTAAGTATCCGAAGTCATCTTGTTACATGTGGTTTCTCTTTTCATGAAGTGGTACAGCCCAGGATGTGCCTATAAAATATCACAAGGAAAAATAATGATTTCAACACAGTTGTATCAATCCCCACCTGTTATTGTGATTTGTATTGTGTGACTACTCAGCATTTAACTGTCACTTTAGCTTCTCAATTGACATTATTTTCTATGTAAATACTATGTTTAAGCTCTGATTATTGTTTTAGAATAGAGATAAAAGTACGTGAGAAGATAATTTGGTATTGCTTCAATTGACAGAGACATTACTAGTAATTCCTCACGCTGCTTTCTGCTTGTAGATCATTAGATTGTAAAGTCTTTGTGGAAAAGGCCTCCAGAGGTTTGGGTATTCAACAGTTCTTATCTAGCTGCCAGGAAGCCAATGCCCAGTGTTGTGCTGGGATGAACTTAAGTACAGTTGAGCACATCCCATCTTTTTGCTTAACTCTTGCATAAATATCACTCATGGCAAAGCTTTTTTTTCCAAAGCTTCCTGCTGACCAACTGTTTACAAGGGTAGCAGAGCTGTGCAGTGGCTTAGTTTGATTATGAACGTTGAGTGGGATGCATTCAGTTTAACCATAATAAGTGAAAGGAAAAGAACTCTGTTTACCTGTTAGTTTTTTTTAAATAGTGAATGCTTGACTGTAATATAAGGTCTTATGATATTTCAACATTTTTATTTTTTCCCCTTTTTTCTAGGGTCCGGGTGTATCTCATCCCTATGATAGTGGTCACATAGCAATGACTTACACAGGTCTGTCATGTCTGGTTATTCTTGGAGATGATTTAAGTCGAGTAAATAAAGATGCCGTACTGGCAGGACTCAGAGCTCTCCAGCTGGAGGATGGAAGGTAAAAGATATTTTACATTCTACGGCTCTGCAAGGTTCATAGAAAACACAGATGTGGAATGAAACGTAAGAGACATGGTTTTTATGAAAATAGCTGTAGAACCTTTTCTTTCTATTAGAAAATAGTTTGGTGGGTAATCAGTAACAGTCGTAGAACACGTGCCAGTTTAGAGGACCAAACAGCATTGTCATACTAGAGAATGACAATATTTGCTTACAACTGTAGATGCTTGGTACTCGAAAGTTAGTTGACTGGTTTATGTCTGGGGAATGGTAGTTTTTCTGCTCTGTCCTTTATATAAGTGAGGTTTTCTGTGTTCGTAGTCTCTTGTTTTTTTGCAGGGCCCTGGAGCACTAGTAGGATGAAGTTTGCTGTGCTTTGTGGGAGAATGGGCTTTGTTTAGTTTTTGAGAGATTCCAGATATCAATATACAGGGTGAATTAGCCTATATGTTACTTGTAGTAGGAGTATATTACTAAACTTCATTGTGAAGTCTGTCCTTTTTGCATGCATTTTTTAATAAGTGTTGTGTAGCCCTTGATCTACTTCTGTTGGTGGGGTTTTTTGGTTTTTTTTAAAGCAGGTTGACACTGGTAGCTAATGAAGACTTCTGCTAAGGCACACAATCTGTCTATGTTGTTAAATTTTACTGAATGTCATTTTTGAAAGAGTACTTTAAGAAATGCAGAATTACAGAAATGTTCCTGAAGGACTTATCTTTCATTTCACAATGAAATTGCTATCACCCTTTATGAGTTAAGAAAGCTTTTGTTTTGGTCAAATGGCTTTGTATTGCCTAGACATCTTCAATAATTAAAACTTTTTTTTTGTAACACAGCTATTAAAATGCGGTGTTGCATGTTTTTAGAAAGAAAAAACAAACACGAACTCCAGAATGTTCGGAATGTAAGTGGTGAATATGAATTGTATGATGTACAGTTATTCTGTGATTTGTAACAGCAGACTGACCTTGATGGGCCAAGTCCTGAGATTTTTGTGCAGATACATATATGTGCATTTATTGATCTGCTGCAGTTTTCAGTTTCTGCAAGCATGTGGAGGTGCCTGTTCCATTGTTCTAAGCATTTCTATTATATGTCATTTTTGTTTTTAAAGTATATCCCAAAGGAAGGAGATGCTCCCAACCCACTAGCGTCTTGAAGTGATTACTTGTTATCTTGCCTGATTACAGTAATAAGCTACATGCAACTAACCTCTTCTGCATGTTTGCATCATGTGGTTTTAATGTACAGACTGATAACTCTTGTATATGATGCTGTGTTTTATATTCCCTGCTGAAGAGTGCCAGCTATCCCCTACAAGGAAAGGAGGGTGCTTTGCATATCTCTGGTATGGAATAGCTACTTTGGCAGGAGTCAGTTTCTAGTGTGACAGACATTTTCATACCTATGAAAACCACTTTTACTGCCCCAAAGGGGGAGGATCTGTGAAGGCCAGAACTTGAACTTATCTCGCCTTGACCAGACTGAAATGGCGAGTGAGCTCAGTGAGGGAAAGAGAGTGTAAGTATGCTAGCCTTAGTTAACAAAAGACAGGTGTGAAGAAACAAAAACTAAAAAAAAATATATATTGTCTTTTTTTACACTATGAATAAATAGATGTGTTTTAATTTATGTCTTTGATTTGAAGTATGTGGATAACATACAGCGTGGTTATCACCTGAGGATGAAGCAAGATTGTAAACCACGGTACTGGCATTTCCTTAAAAAGTGTCTTGTTTCCCAGAATGTACTGTGCCGTATCCAGAAAGTAATGGAGTTCATCCTTATCTGAGCTGCAGAGAGCAAGGGCCTGGCACTATTGGGGTTAGGAGAGATGAAAATATCTTCCAGTAAATGTTGGAGGCTTTTCTGTGCAAGGAGATGAGATACATACTTGAATTGTAGAGTCAAAGAGGGAGTGTCATTGTGGTGATAGTCGTGCTTTAAAGACTGTCTTAAAGTCGGAAATACCTCCCTCCCCCTTTTTAGAAGATGTGTGTCAGGACGACTCATCAGAATATTCTTTTGTGCTGGCTTCTTGCAAATGGTGAAGTCCTCAAAATACACTAACTCTTTGAACCAAGTTGAGGCTTGTCAGGCAGCAAATCACATCTTCATTTTAAGGGTCTCAGAGAGCACAGGATTGTACCTAGATAACTCAGATACAGCAACTTTAAAAAGTTCGTAGAGTTTGGAAAGATTGTAGCCATAAGACATCAAAAACTGGATTGAAGGTGGTTTTTACTGTTACACGTAGGAAACTGATCCTAAAGTTGCAGTGAGGAAAGAAAGCCTTGTCAACTGTCCAGATTTCTAGGAAGGCAAAGAATTCTGCCCTGAACAGTAAATGGTAAAATGGTAATTCCTGCATCGCATATGCTGTGATAGGTGAAAGAATGTGAGCATTAATCTCTTCAAATAAATGAAGACCAGTGTCATTACATTGCTGGAGATAAAGTCACCCAGGCCCCTAAATGTTAATAGTTACATTCATTTTGCTTGGCTTAGTTAGAATCACATGTTCTAAAAAGAAGATCCAGCATAGCTTTGGGTTATATTTATGTGCATACTGTAAATAGAAGTAACTAATTTTTAGAGGAAAAATTACACAATCCTTCAGCTGTGTCCTGGTTTTGGTATCTGCCACTCTGTTTATTGCCATCATGCTCTAAATGGTGACAAACTGCTTTTTGTATTTTCTGATATAACAGGCTATACAGCGTATAATGACAGAAATGTTTCTTTCAGTTTCTGTGCCGTGCTGGAAGGAAGTGAGAATGATATGAGGTTTGTGTACTGTGCTTCCTGCATCTGCTATATGCTCGATAACTGGTCAGGCATGGATATGAAAAAAGCGATAGACTACATTAGAAGAAGTATGGTGAGTATTCACAAAGTGTAATTTCCTACTACATTTTAAAGTTCCTAGCTTTATTTCTTAACTGTGACAAAAAATCCCCCCATCCAGATTGAAATATTATGGTAATTTCTTTCTCTTTTGTTCCTACTTTAGCGAGTGGAAAATGAAAAAATACACTGGGTTGTTTTTTTTTTTTTTCATTTGTATTTTCGTTGTAATTTGTGTACTAGCTAGATATTTTTATTTGGTGTGTATGTTCACTGCAAATTAAATCTGACCTTTTTTCTTTAAAACTTAAAATTTAAAGCAGTTTTTTTGAAATTGTGGCCTGATGTTCCTATAAGTTAGAAAAAATGCATAATAGAACACTGCATCAATAAAATACGTTTTAATGAGCTGTAGTGCTGCTTTTTAAATTATATACAGAATCAAAAGAAAAACTAATTAATGACATCAGTTCAAACTTAGTAAGAGTTTCCAGTCATGCACTTCATTATTTATTTATTAGATACTTGGAATGAAGGAAAATGTTAGTATATACACATTTTTTTTCTTTCTCTGTGAAAGCGGTCTTCATACTTAGTTGGAGAAAAAGATTTTTCAGGGGTTTTTCATTATGTTTTCATTAGTGTAATTGAGTTTCATTTTCCCAGATTGAAATAAATGTTTTTCAAAGAAACTGAGTAATCTTGAAAATTACAATTTCTTGAATGTGACTAAACATGCATAGTAAACTCTTCTGGTCAATAAAAAAGAGCCAAAATTTATAATGATATACTGTGGCAGCACACCATAATAAGTTATGGCAGTCACAAAGCAAGCAAAAGCAGACAGCAGCAGAAGCACTGTAATGGTTAATCATCACATTTTTATATCCCCTTGTCCCCCAGCCCCATAGTCTCATTGGTGAGGGTCTTTTGGCATGTAGCTCCTTTGTTCTTCTGATTGGTCATCATGCGTCCATTCACGCAACCTTCACGCTTATCGAAGAGTTGGATTTTCCCATCCTATTTCTTTGTTCCTTTCCTCCTGTTTTTCAACCACTGGTGCACAAAATAATTAGCTCATAGATATGGCTCTATTCCATCAAGACTGTCAAGGCCGCCCGCGGCCCAGCCGATTCCCATAACTAAATATTATCTAAACTGTCTTATTGTGTCTTTTCTTTTTATTTTTAATGGACAAACAATTTTGATCTGTTGAATCACATTCTAGAATGAGCCTATAGCTTTGTCATGTTTTACCAAACTCTTAAATAACAATTCTTAGTTCTAGTCTCTACTTTTGGAACCTCTTATTGTTTTAGTATTTCAGAACAACTCATAATGCAGGATTTCTGAAATTCCACCTCTTTCTCACTGGCAGGTAATTTTCCTTTTGTTTTCAGCTTGTGAATGTGGAAAGTACACGACAAACTGCATTCAGATCTTGTTGACTGCTGCTTTTCTGTTTGTTTTTCAAAACTTCAGATTTTAGGAGGTTTTTTGTTTGTTTTTTTTTTCTCCCACCCCCTAACTGTGCTAACCCCCTAAGGTGCTAAACAACTTTATTCCCATTTCATGCTGCAGTTTGATTGTTAATGTGTTGACAGTGGGAAGCTTCTGCATTTCTCTCTCCACTCTGAGTCCTCATTCACATAAATGGCATTCCTTGTCAGTAAACCAAAATAATCGCCAATTTGCTGATTTTTTTTCTTTTAATCTGCTGCCAAATAATTCACAGGGTTTAGTCAGTTCTAATGCATTTTCCATATCCAACACAAAAATTTTGTCTGCTGACATTCTCCATGCATGAACTGCTTGCGCAAATCAAGCTTCCTAGCTGTCCTTGTACAGACTTTCTATACAGTTGAAGTTTCCTTTTTTCTGTTCATATGTACTAGAAATTCAGAGGGTTTATAATACCACAGCCTAACTTGAAGATATCATCCAAGGCTTTATTTCTCTGATTAAGGAACCTGAACCAGAGTCTGCTTTTCTCAGACAACAAAAGATGACATTTATCCTGAAAATACTTAATGGCGACTCTGAGCTATGCAAAACTACACATAAAATTAATTTCTAACTGCTTTGAAAAAAATTCTGATTTCCTGACTTTAATGAAGTTGCTGGGAATTTTGCCACTACTTCAACAGGGCCAGGATTTATTTTTTAATGATAGTTGTGTCTTTTAGCTTTCAGTCATCTCTAATCTACCTTCTATATTTAGTATGTCATGTTTTCAAAATGCTTTGAAGTCCCACAAAAGTCTTGTCAAAAAATACAGACACATTAGAACATCTCCAGTTACAATGTCAATAACATGCCTGCAAAACTCAGCTTCTGCAATGAATCTGTTCAGTTAAATTTAAATCTGCTTCAAACTCTTACATTAACTCTGTTACCCTTTTATACAGACCTGTTTTCACTTGGCAACATAAATACCAATCCTCAGTTCTTTCAGCTGTTCAAAAAAAAAAAAAAAGATATGTAAAGCATAGTAAAGATGCAGAGAAGGGAACAGGAAAGAGAAAAAAGGTTTCAATTATGCAATATATTCAAGAGCAACTCTGCTGGAATTCATTAACTCCACTGAGCAGGCAGCTGCGTATTTGCAACATCCTGATGAGGCAGGGAAAAAAAAGAAGAGAGCAGATGACTGACTGTACAGACTAGAAGACATAACAATACATTTAAAGTGCCTTGTTTTCTTACTCAGGCATTTGATTATCCTGTTTCCCTTTCAGAACTGCTAATTTCCTTGTATTTCTGTGTATATAGTAAGTTTGTATAGTTCATTTTACAGGTATCTTCATTACAAACACAAAAGAACACTGGAATAACATTTTCCAAAAAGTACAGGTTACACTACTGGTTCTGCAAAGTTAAATAATTGAAATAGCGCTGAACACCTTTTTCCTTTAATCTTTTTTTTTTTTTTTTTTTTACTTATCCTGTTTCTATTTCTATTTTCCCTGTCCCAAATTTCTCTGCACTTTATGCTAGACAGATAAGTTTATAACCTATGCAAATTTCACTCGGACCTCTGTCATGGCTTGCAACTGTGGAAGAAGTCCATCTTCCTGACTCATACACTTGTTGTAATTAAGGGTCATCAGGTGGATCTTGACCTCGCTGTCTCCTGTTGGCCTCTGCTAACAGTGGTTATATAAGCTATTTTCAAGCACTTATTGGATTCTTCAAGTGGAAATTCTGAAAACAACTAATCACAGATGTCTCCCACAAGTAACTTCTCTAATGCTGAGGGGAGGACTGTAGGTATTAATGCTTCCTCAGGTTATATTCAGTTCTACTCACATTGCCCAGTGGATCAGGTGTGTGTGAGGAATATGGAGTTGAACAACAGTGTCTGAAAGCTAGGGCATTGCAAAGTTCCTGTGAACTACTTTCCTCAGGTTTAGCAAAGGAAAATAAAGGCATGCTATTAGTCACCTCAACTTCAGTGGGATTTTCCAGTACCATCTTTATAAAAGAAAGAATTTAGCAAGACTCCATGATTTTTGTCTGTAACGGAGATACTGTGTTACAGGACGTAAGCCAGGAATTACCTGTAGTATTCGGTCTGCATGTCTGTCTGCCTGTATGTAGCATCATGTTTTGATGATGTTTCAATTCATCTATGTAGACTACTTTTTATGATCCACTTGGAGTGGAAATAAGTGGAAATCCAGATACCACATTCAGATATCTCATGTCAGTGTTCCAGAAATAACTCTGTTGAGCTCAACCAATTGACATTGAACATGTGTAACTGAGAATAAAAGTAAGAACTGACCTCTTTTCATTATTCTAACTGGTAAGATCATGTTTACTAATATAACACTCTGCCCAAACAAGAGTTGTGAAAGAAAGAGAAGAACAAGATTAAGAAACAGAATGGATGAAAATGAGTCTCAAGCATTGAAATGCTACTGAGCACTGTATTTCCTTAAAAATCAGTCTAAATAAAACCCCTCTTCTCAAAACCTCTTACCATTATTTTCCTATTCATTATCTCATATGTTTATTACTACTTGATTGAAATAGTATTTCTGTCCTTTAAAAAGACTCCTTTTTCTCCTATATTTAAAGGCAACCATGTTATTAATGTGACTTTGACCTCAAACATGCTAAGAAACATCTCATTAGAGAGGCTCTTTCCCTGGAAAGCATTTACTACATGAGTTGTCCTTTTAAAGTAAATACAGCAAATTTGAAAGATGAACACAGCAGTATCCATGAAGTATTTGTTACATGACCATGGCTAAACCATAATAATTGACAAGGTTTCACGTCTCAAGCAATTTGTTTCACACAAATCATTCTACAGATGTTCATGTGAAAAGTGACTTCATGTATTATGGGCCTCAAAGGGAGGTCAGGGGATGCCTAGGACATGCTAAGAATGCATGTTCTGGGACCCCTGAAGGATATCTTTAAGCTGGTTCATTTGCTTAGTATCGTGTGGGTCCAGATGGAGATATCTGGGATTCAAAAGCAACAAACCTATATTAGTCTGACACTGTACCTAATGTAGCAGGCCCCAGTCTTTCTGTGAGGTTAATCAGCATGTTGATGTTTATATTGTTTCCAGTTTCAGACCTAGCTCAGTCATCTCTAAGACAGATATCACATTGTATGGGCATAATGATGTGCACTTCAGTGTTAGTCACCTACTCTTGCTCCAGTTTCAGTTGTTAGTCCTCTGTGGGTGCTGATGTATAACCAAAGTCCACCCTTCCCCAAGGAAACTGAGAGATCCTTCCTCAATATCAAAACAGACAGAACACTTACATGGATCTTCAGCCTGTCTGATCCAACCTAGGTCTTCTCTGTCTTAGATGAATTTGCTACTCCTATATAAAAACTCTAATTAATAGGATACAGATACAGACATACACAGATTCTGACTCTGTTGTTTTCTTGCCTGCTTGAGGATCTGCATGTCTGAGTATGTATGGCTGCAATCAGAAATATAACAAACTGTACTGGTCCACAGTTTGGAAGTGATTTTTACCAAATGCTATCTTGTTTTGCTTATTTCCATATTTCACTTAAATAATGATTGTTAACTAATAACTTATTAGAAAACCACATTTGCCACAGTTTGCGAAAAATCTGTTGGATGCTTCACGTTTCTGATTTTGATAGGTAACACCAGAAGCTTTGATGCACAATTTTAGTCTTGTTAGCAGTCCCACTGGGTGACCCTCTGTTCCATAACTTTTCAAAATGTTTGCAAAGAACGTTGGTATAGTGTATGTGACTTTCAAGGAGTTACTTTTCAAAATTTAAGAGAAAAAAAACTATGCTGCCATGTAGTAAGAGAGATGTTTTTCCTCATGAATTAATAACTGATGAAAAACTAACAAAAATAAGGACAGAAACAAGTTGTGAAAACTCATTAGATTGTCCACAGAAATCTGCATTGGTATCTCTACTTATCAAGTTTTAAACAGTCAAAACTGGAGTTGACCATGAAGAGCAGCAGGAAGATCTTAAAACACTAAATGACTTGGTGATAAAATGGCAGATAAAATCTGGTGTGAGCTGAATGTATATGGAGAAAATAACTCCAATAAAATATATACAGTGGTGGCTCTGAATAACGTATTGATACTCAGGAAAGGGATTTTGAAGCCATGGATAGTTATATGAAAGTGTAAATCAATATTCAGTTGTAGTCAAAAGAGAAAATTTTATATTGAGACTTACCAGGAAAGAAGTTGACAGCAAATATTAAATGGCACTATATAAATCACTTGTATAATTATAAACCCTATGCAAGTGTAGTGGCTCCTGAAGTCCATTTTAAAAGGACTAATTAGAACTAGGAAAAATACTCAGAAAAGCAACAAGGATAGCCAAAGGAAGAGAATGATACTGTTTTGGGGCAAACCAGATATATTAGGGTTCTTCACTTTGGAAAAGACCTGAAGAAAGATATGAATGACATGGAGAAGATGAATAGGGAATAAGTATTCAGCTTCCCTTAAAAAAGCTCTTTAAAATACCAGGTGTCTTATTTAAAAGAACTAATGGAATTTTTCTTTGTCATCCACCATGTAGCTACACAGTAGAACTGTGTGCTGTAACACTACATTGTGTAAAAAATAAGAGTTTAAAACCCCACAGAACTAGTCAAACCCATGAAGCATAGATCCTTCAACTGTTCCTTTGTTGTTTCCCAGGTTACATTCTTCCAAAATCTCATTCTCAGAAGTGTTCAACCTAGATTTACCCTAAAGGAGATTACAGTCTCCACTGAAAAGTTCATTCTGTGTCACAAATCTGTCAAAGACTGTATTCTCTGCTTTGAAAAATAAATTTCATGCATAAATTGTAAAAAGTTTCTCTTGTAGAAAAATAATGCACAGTAGCAGTCTTTTCAGGCTAACTTTAAATCTCACTATCTAACAGGTCCTTAAACCCTTAAGAAAGCCTCATCTGCCATGCCTTCACTCCAAAATGTCATGAATGTTAATTGACTTGTGAGTAGATATCAACCTGGGACCATTAAAGAGTCTTATATGCATTTTTCATTCATTTTATACTAATTATGCCTACAAACATTTGCATTACATGAAAAAGACTAGGGCTGCAATGTCAATGATTCAAAAATTGCCAGAATGAACGCTCATTGCATAACTGTCACTGGTCCCACTCCAAATACACATTATAATGAAGTCTTGATTACATGGTTGCATATTATTTTTTCCAGAGAACCCTGTTGCTAGGACTGTGATGTGACATGCAATTCTTTAGGCTTGAAAAAACATAAAACAATTTAAAATATAATCTATTAACAATAAATGCCATCATGTGGTGTTTTCAGGATAAGTAACTAGCATTGCAATCTGAGAATTCCTGCTTTTCTTGGCCAAACATCTGGGACTTGAACTAAGGGCTGCACTGGTGCCCATTCTTATTGTCAGTACTGTCTCCTCAGGGAGAGTTAATATCGAATCATAATGGCAGAGCAATCATCTATGAAGGGATGGATACGCTCAGTGAGAATGTAATTTTTACCAATTTCTGTTCCTAAATATTAAGCAGCATCTGTTGAATGCTGGCTTTCAAAAGAAAAAAATGTTTGAATAAACTGTCATGAAGTAGCAAAAGACACATCCCTGACACAAAAGTGACTCCAAGCTATACTTCATCTGCCATCTGAAAAGCCAATGTGGTCAGAGTCCTATTTTGAAATTTAAGACTAGAAGAAAAACACCTGGTTTTCCATTGCAAATATATCTTTTTCATCAGAAATTTCATCCTTAGCATTTAAAATCTGGCAGTGTTCTATGCAGGGAAATTATGGACAACTGTAGTAATTTTATGTAATAATATATGTAAATGTATACAGCTAGTAATGACTAAAAAGCAGGAGGATGAACAGTTTATTTATTTGCTTGACAGATTCTAACATACAGCAGTTAAAGAACAGTATAATATTTTGAAATAGAGCTACTATTCTTTGTATGGAAGCTAGTGGGAAATCCATGCAAGAAAAGCAAAGGAGACATTGGTTTGTTTTATGTTATAGTGTATACTGTTAATTATTATAGACTACTGATTATTACTAAATAATTTTATTTCATATGAACACAAATATTCTTACGGTGGTTGTGTTAAAATGATCATTTGTTTGAGCAGAGGAGGAAACATATTTTTAAAGTATAAATACAGATACTAATTCCATGGCCTTACTGTTCTTAAAGGAACACAGATCTTTAAAATCACTGTTATGAAAAGGAATACAACTGAAGGGAATGGGCCAAAATGTTTATCTGTGATGGTCTGCAATGCTCTGTAGTCTCTGTGTGTGTATATATACACACACACTTTTTTTATGATAAAGTGTTAGAACATGTTTTTATCTAAATTTGCCTGCCTTACCATATGAATAAGTAAAATAGGATGAAATGTTTTTGTTTTCATGGCAATCTAGGAGAAATACCAACAAATTCATCTGTCTTGAGAAAGCAATATATAGCATATCTAGTAGGAATTTCTTCAGTTTCTTGTAAAACACCTTCAAGTGGAGGAATGGCTGTTTTATAAACATGAATTAATCCCTTCCCCCTCCCCCTCCCCGATGTTGTGACTGAGTTTTATTGCAAATGCTAACAAAGCTCTCCCTGCTGATACTAGTATTCATGAAAGCTCTGTGAAAATTGTTTACAGCATCATAACTAAAACAATGAAGGATCAAATAGTCATATAACTGCCAATATCTGGAAGATAAGCAAGGATAAGAATGGGTATGACTGACTGTTTTACCTCCAGGGTTCTCTGGCTCAAATCCATTAATTTCTTTTTTTTTTTTTTTTTAATTTTTATTTAATTACTTTTGCTTTTCTGACAAACATTAAACCTAAACAGAAAAAAAATGTAGCTTGTACTCACAAGTTTCATGCTGAATCGTATCACACATTCACAGTGGGCAATTATCAAAGGAGTTAAAGGGAAAACAGGGAGAAATGGTGAAATAGCCAAGGAGGTAAACAAGTAAACTTAGGTAGAGGAGGAGAGGGTATGGACTTATATGCTCCTTCCTACTTCTGGTGCACTTTTTAACATGCTAATTATGTAATTACCAAGCAGTGAATAGGAAACACATTGACTGTCTCATAGACACAATTTTTTTTCAAATGCAAGTTGAAGAATACAATCTGTAGCTGAATTTACATGGGGGAGTTTCATGGGTGTTAAAAAGAGATGGCTGCACTCTAACATTTGGCATACACCCTTGTCAGAAATGCTATCAGCCTCCAGGTACTGTTAGAAACAATACACTCACTTTTCTCATCCTTTAGGATGAGAGGAGGGAAAAAAGCCTTTGCCACAGTTATTTTTCATATGCAATCCTTTATAAAAGGGTCCTCCATTCTTTACAGGGTGTTTGTGGGCTGCACTGCAAAGCTTTCCTGCTCCATGCAGCTTCATTTGAAGAAGCTTTATTAATCAGATTTTATTACTTCATTAAATGTCTGTAAATGTCTGTAAACACAAATACTAAGACCTGAACAGGTCTGTATGAAGGGTATGAGACAGAGTGGACATTGTCTGAATTAAGGAGTTTTAACAAGTCTAGCATTGTGATGAAGAGAAACAAAGTGCCATCTACTGAAAGCAATAATTGTTAACACAAAGGAAAGGTTAAGATCTCACTGAACATTAGTTCAACAGTTTCAATTCCTCAATTTGTGTGACTATAGCCAGTGTTTTATTAATATAATGTCTAGACTTATGCAGCAAGCCAATTAATATAATTATTCAAATCTGAGTAGTCTATGATTTTTTGCCGTTTTCAAAAAATATACATATTTTAATCCATTTTACTTTTACAAAACAAAGCATGGTTAAGTTGTGCTGGAAGCGCTGTGGTTATTCTGCAAGAGACACTTTTCCTTCTGAGACACAACACTCCAGTACTATGCAGAGTGCAACCTGCAAGCCACTGCACAGGACTGAACTGCTTGAGGTCAAAAAGTAACCCACAAACTTTTCAGAAAAATAAGGGAAATTACATCGAGATCTTCTACCTGTCTCTATCCTACTCTCTCAAGTTCATCAGGTTTGAGCAGTTTCTTCAACACAAATTGCACAAGGCATTGATCTCTGAAATCTTTAATGCTCAGGACCATTGCTTTTAGGGTACTGTTCAGTGGTAAATAAAAGTCTTTTCTTAGGAAATAAAAAAGAAACTCCACTGAGTCATTATGAGGCAATCTGAAGTAACTAAACCTCGGATTAAAGTTAATCTGAGACATTAAACCACTCAGCAATCAAAGATTACCTTTTGATTTTCAAACACCAGGGAATGAAAATAGTTTGCCTTAGATTTGAGATACAGTACGCAAAGAATTTTTAATCTAAGGATTTAAAATAATGGTAAATATACAGACTTTTATAGAAATACTGTTTTCAGAGGGAAGCTGAAGCAAAATGTTAAGATTCTTTCATTCATCCTGAGTTCCTGATTGTTTCACAATACTTTACTCTGCATCACTGTGCTTTCTAATTGTAATGCTTCTCTCTAGCCTTTCAACTATAAAAAAAAGGCAAAACTCTTCAGTGTCACAGTGAGTGTTGTGTACATCACTTCATTGTGAAAAGTGAATGGGGCTGGGGAAATACGATCATGGTTTAATTATGAACTGCTAAAAACATTCTTAGCATGGATACAAAGAATACAAAGTTGAGCTTTCCCCAAACTGCTTGTAACCTGAATAGTTAATGCACATATGTTTATAAATACACATTCCTAATACACATATGAAATTCCCAACAGCAGAGCTAATGTGGAAAAAATTGCCTGCATGTAAACTCCTTTACAAATCCCCCTACCAGTCACATGTCTTTCTTTTCACTAGCTTGTCATTAACTAACACTACCTGTGATTCACACAATTGCTTTACCTAATTAAAAGTAATATTATTGCTGATTTGGTTTCCCTTACTCCACAAGTTTCCTGCTTAAGATGAAAGGGCTTACAACTACTACATAAGTCTGTATCATAACAAAAACTGCTTTACAGTTTGCTTCTTGTCAAGGTCATGTGCCTTTACTTGACAAAATTAAAAAAGGTCCCTTTCTATAAATTGATTTATATTTCATTGCACCGAGGTTTGGAAGAACTTGAATAGCAGAGTATGCACTGTAAGCAAGCAGTTGTTAAAAGCACATTAGGAAGGATTTGGAATGGTGCTATGAATGGAATGTGTAACAGGAAAATTAAAGGCTGACCTCTACAAAGAATGGTGCAGAGCACAATAGAGTGAAACAGCCCCATTACTGCCGTTCCTGGGATGTATCCTGTTAATGCATCCCAGGACATGTGTGTCCCCTAGCATGCTGGAGCAATGATACAGGATCAGCGCCAAAATTGTCAGTTCATTTATTAATTTATTCTACCTGCCATCAAAGCACAAAAAGAAACAGAACCTGACATTTTCAGGCTAGCTGATTTATTTAAATTCTCCCTTACTT
>Ga0181612_100073_pt1 | contig 15574 bp, 14 predicted proteins | sample HoacroProtozoa21_FD_119630 | JGI IMG/M metagenome (GOLD analysis project Ga0181612, IMG submission 119630) | Hoatzin crop microbial communities from Cojedes, Venezuel. Combined Assembly of Gp0051906, Gp0051904, Gp0051908 | reverse complement strand
GGCTGCATCTGCCTGCTAATTTTTCATCCCTCTGAGATGCAGATAGTGACAATATTTGTATGTGATGCAACACTCGCCACCTTTCCCTCCTAAGTCACTATTGATAACAGCGTAAGGCATCTTTCCTATCAAGTGTGCATCATCCTGAAAATGCAGAATTTCTCTTCAGACATGGCGCACAGTTTTATCGGAACACTGACAGCCTCCCCTCGGAGCAGCAATGTAAGGCAAGAGAGTTCATGAACCCTGCAAATGCTCTGATAACAGCTGGTTAAGAAAGATCTTGAGCATGCAAAGCCCCTCCTCTCCTGTTAGTGAAGTCTTTTAGCATGGAGGGGTGGACTGGAGACAGGAGAATAAAGGTCTGATCTTCTGTTTTCAGGATCTGGCTTGGAAAGGAGCATCTTACACATGCTGGGATCTTCTCTTTTGCTGGGTGTGATAATTAGAACAGAAGTGCCTTTATTTCTCGGTTTGCTCCTGTCCATTTTGCCAGATTCAGCCTTATAGTGCCACTGTGAGTCAATAGGAACCAGGTATTCCTAAACTGGTCTGTGAGTCCGAGCTCTCGGGGACAGCCCAGCAAAACCATGCATGGCTCTGAGCATGGAAGTGGCCTGGGTGAAGTCATTAGGACTTTACTTGTGTCTAAAGTGAAGCATTTCACTGACCCAGCATTCTGAGTCTTAAAAACTGATAGAATTTTGCTCGCTTCCAATAGCATGGTGTTTCTGTTTGGTCCCATGTGGAAACGCATTTGATTTAACCCAATAGAAACCAAAAATAAAGAATTACCTAGCCAGGCTGGGTGGTTGGGAATTTCAAATTAGCTGGGGAAGTTTCCTAATCTAGATCCCAATCCGATCAGGCTCAGAAGTCACATGGTAGATGCTTTGGTAGAATTCTTAATCATGACACAGCTACATTACAACCTCTTGGGATTTTCCTGTTGGTTTCCTCTCCCCATTCCCCAGAGAGAACGTAAGAAAACAGCCAGTGACAACCATCGGTGGTGAAGCCATTCAGGGAGAATAGTCCCTTCCTAATCCCAGCCTGTTAAGGTGCCCTATACCCACCCACAGCTAGAGGTAGCAGATAGACCCGGCAGACATTCTCAAAGGTCTGTGGATTCTGGCTGCTGGGAGCAAGAGGAGTGATCACATCTCTGCCTCCTGGAGCACAGCCTGCCAGCCAGCAGGTCCATGTCCATTCTGAAAATCCTCCGATCCATTCTGGCTGGTCAAGGCAAAGGAAGTGGCATCGCTCAGTCCTGCCAGGCACTGCTAGCCTTTGGGACAGCTACTGTCGTATATGCCTAGGCCTGCTTCTCATCAAATGATGGCGAGGTAAAGTGACTGGGAATGTGGTGGCTGCCCAACGCCAGGTGCAGATGGACCTCCTGGTTTTGCCCTAAGCTCAAACTTGTCTTGAAAGCTGGGCAAGCATCTGACCATATATCTGGTAGCACCCAAGGACTTCACAGTAGCTGCTGCAGCAATTGACTGACGTTTATGGCTTCAGAAAAGGACGAAGTTCATTGAGAGGAAATTGTCACTTAGCATTTTGAATTATTAGCCTGCAACGGACATTAACAAGTTTTTGTCTAGAGATCCAAGAGCGCATATCTCATCTTGTGTTTGCCATGCCCACAAAGTCTCCTGCCAACATCGTGTGTCCTTCTTGATTCATAATCCCTGAAAATCGAGCGCCTGCCCAGGAGAAGAGCTTGGGTAATATCACTACCAGGATGAATCAACACTGCCCTGACTTTGAGCCCCAGGGAAGCAGAAACCGTGCTATGGAGTAGAGTCGTAGCAGTGAGGAGCATCCGTCTGCGCTTGCATCCCTGCCACGGAGAGCGCTTGGGCTGCTTTAGTGAACGGAGCTGAAATGTCGGCTCTGGAAAGCTGCAGGCGTAGCTACGGATTGCATCATTTGTGCTGGCTGCACTGTTATCGGATCAGGTCGTTCTTTATTATTATTGTAATCCCGTGGTAGCGGAGGTCTCAGCAGCTCAGCTCCAACACTCAGAAGCCCAGTCAGCCCTTGGCAGCACATTTTCTCACAGACTCGAGCATCCGTAGTCAACTTACACTGGCCCTAACTGGATGGCACACAGAAGGGTGACGGAGAGGGCCAGACTCCAGGAACACCAGTTTAAATGGCAGAGGCCAGGGCTGCATTCAGCGTCTCTTTTCTAGGCCTCCCGGTGCAGCTACGCACACCGCCCAGCAGTGCTGGCTGGGCCCCTAAGCGCGCTCGCCCAGGAGCCTTTCAGCAGTGCCACGGCCGCACGCAGTCCAGATGGGAGGAGTGGGGGGGGTCCTTCAACGTTTGACTTGGTCCATGCTCTCCTTGCTTTTACATTTTCGTTCCAAAGAGGTTTGGGATTTTTTTTTCAAGCACAACCAAATTCTCAGTCATCACGCTAGAAGCGCACCGGGAACTGCAGAGCACCGCTGCGCAGATGTTACGAGCAGACAGAGCCTCCCTGGCACTTTGAGACCCTGAAGAATCGTTTTGAATGTTCAGACCACTGATACAACCCTGTACATTACAAGGAGCTGGTCAAGGGAGCTCTCTTTGTGCATCTCCCCAAGCTGCCATTTTACCCTCAGCCCCAGGGGTGCTCCCTCAACTCCCTCACAGGGCCACATCTGTGGTGGTTCTGGAGATGCCTGTCCACTGCCTCCCCTCCTGCCAGTGTCTTGCAGCCTCCTCAGACCCAAAACAAGAGACGGTGGCACACCTGGGTGCCTCCTCGGTCAGAAACTCCTGCAGATTGTTGCTGTGAGTCTCATACTTGGTGGTGGTGCCTGGCTGCACACCAATTTCTGAAGCCACTGTTGCAGAAGGGAACTTATTTTTTTCTCCTGTGTATCTGAAAGCACAGCTCGTGGGGAACTCACCAGCAGCAGTGACATTTGACCAAATAAATTGATTATTTGTTACTATTACAAATTGCTGTTATCTCAGCTTCCTCCGATTAGATGAAAGCTTGGCTTGATAATCTAATGGACTGTGTCCTCTTAAAAAATAAAAAAACCCCATTTTTGTCTGATTTTCTAAGAACACAAAGCTTACACCACTATATTATCTATCTATCCATCCATCCACCCACCCCTACCGCCCCCGAAAATCCTACCCACCTTGGCAAAGAGGTAAATATATTTAAAGATCTTTTTCTGTTTGAAAGATGAACTAGGAAGAAGAGAGTGAAATTAATGCCTTCTCAGAGAGAAAACCTGCAGTTATTTGCTCTGTTTGATCTGGGGCACGTGCTTTGGCAGTGACACCCCAAAGCACGTGCTGCCCCTGGCAGGCAACAGTGAGGGGACAGGCAGAAGCCAGCAGCACTGAAGGGACTTTGTGGTGACAGACAAGGTAGGTTACTCCCCTGAGGTGTATCTGGATACAAGCACAAAAGCCTGTAGAAACCTCTAGAAGCTTTACAAATCCTGCTGCTCTTGAAACAGCTTGCTTTTTTTTTAGTCCAGACCATTCACCTCAGCAGCACAGTCATCACCCAGAAATTTCCGTATCCCCTCACGCGGGGATGTCTTCTGCTGCAGGTCCCACAGATCAGACCTACTCCTCATGGTCTGCGTGGAGGCTGCAGGCCCACCCACAGGGTTTGGTTCTTGCACCAAACCCAGCTTGGGACGTGGTTTCCTCTTTCTTCTTTTATCCAAGCAATCCCTTTGCCAGAGGTCAGTCAGTGCCTCTTTGCAGGCATTGGTAGTTGTTTTTGTTCTTGTACTAGCTCCTGGGACAAACGCACACTCCACTGACAGCTTCCAGGTTTAACTATTTATCTGCATATTGCATTGGGCTTACTGATAGGCAGTTTTTTTTACCTTGGCAGGGGCCAGCAAGCTGAGTTTCACCATGGCCTTTCTGAAAGGACTCTTGCCCCGCATCCCAGCACCTTGTCTTCTATGGGGTTGAGATCCTGCTGCTAGTAGCAACGGACACCTATGGAGCTGCAAAGACCCCCGGAACGGCAGCAGCAGGGAAGGCTGTGGCTGGTCCAGGGACGTCTGCATCCACAGCACATTACTTCAAAAGAAAAGGAGGTGAGAGGGACCTAATATATGCTTACAAATATCTCAAGGGTGGGTGTCAGGAGGATGGGGCCAAACTCTTTTCAGTGGTGCCCAGCGACAGGACAAGGGGCAATGGGCACAAACTGAAGCATAGGAAGTTCCATCTGAACATGAGGAAGAACTTCTTCACTCTGAGGGTGATGGAGCACTGGAACAGGCTCCCCAGAGAGGTTGTGGATTCTCCTTCTCTGGAGATATTCAAAACCCACCTGGACGAGGTCCTGTGCGGTCTGCTCTAGATGAACCTGCTTTGGCAGGGGGATTGGACTAGAGGATCCCCAAAGGTCCCTTCCAACCCCTACCATTCTGTGATTCTGTGGCTGCACATTTCCTAAAATTCTTCCCCCAAATGTGTTAGTGTATACAAATGGTTGGCAGGCACACACATAACAAGTCTGAGCGCAGGTGGTTTTGGTGGTCTTAATGGTGTGGGGATTGTTGGGGTTTTTTGTTGACTTTTTTTTTTTCCCCCTCCTGTTTTCTCCCTTTCTTTCTGTGTGTGTGGATGTGGAGGAGACAGGGAAGCAGAACATGTAGTAACAGTCTGATATTTGTAAACCGTGGAAATAGCATTCTCAATGTTTTCTTCCTTTCAGGAGCTCATATTTGCTACTTTAAGTGTCCCAGCGGCTTGCAGAGGATAGAAAAATGCCATCTGGAAAAGCCAGGCTGGGCCACACTACATCAGCTGGAGAAGCAGACGCTGCCACGTGGGAGCCACCACCAAGCCCAGCAGCGAGGTGGCCCGAGGGACCACTCTTCCCGGAGCCCTCTTCCCACAGCCCACAGTGCACTCTGCGCTAGGTGTTTGCTTCCTAAAGGCAAGAATGGCCTCTCTTTAAAAGAAGAAGCTTCAGCCCTCGGTAACGTCTCTGTCAGTACTGATTGTGCAACAAAACCTATGTAATTCCAGTGAACAAGTGAGAAACAAATTCACTGTTCTGCAATTCACTGAGACCATGTCCCACTGTGTTTGTCGTTGCTCTTTGATGGGTGATGGCTTAGGTTCCTTAGCAGCATCTCTGGCTGCGCAGACTGCAAGCAGCCTGCCCTGAAGGGAGGAAAATATGCATTTGTCATGAGCAAACTGCAAATCAAATCAATAAAGAAACTGCTAATACAGTTTCAACTGCAAATATGCTCACATATATGTTGCAGATATGTACAGTATCTTCAGGCAACTCCATACAGTAGAAGAAGGCAACTTGCTGAAAACAGTCTATGGCAAACAGAAGCTAATAAACTACTGCTGGCCTTCAGGCTCATCTCACGTGGTGTGGTTGCTTTCACTCCTCCTCATGAAACGCAGCAAATTTAAGCGAATGTGGCAGTTTTGTAAGGGAAAGAGGGGTTACAGTTGAGGCTGTTTTTGGATCAGACCTTCCCCAGTCACAGTTGATGTTCACCTAGCAAAGGGCACTGAATGGTTCAAACCTTTTCGGAGCTGAAATCACTGGATTCATGCTGGGTAACTGGAGTATTAACAGTAATGAAGTGGTTCCTGTTTTGTGAAATGGAAGGGGGGAAGGATGCTACCTGTAAACTATCACACACTTTGCAAATGTGCCCGTTAACTCCTCAAAGGCCTGATCTTGATTTGTATAGCAGCCCGAGAGGTAGGCAAATGCTTATTTTACAGGCAGGGAAATTAGGGTTATTGAAGTACCGAAGCATAAACAGAAGTAACCTCTCCAGTCATCCTACTCATCCATCAGAGCTACAACTAGCATCCAGAGCATTCCAATTCTCAACTTGTTTTTTAGCTGCAATTTTCATACCTGTTTTAAAAATGTTTATGTCTACAGTCCCCTTGGGAACCTTGGACCAAAAGATCCATGTGACTAGAAAACTAAAGATGAAACAAAAGACTGAGAACGTGAGTCTTGGAGGTTTCAAACGTGACTCATTTGAATATTTTGAATTGTTATAAAATAGGTCCGAAAATGAGTAACATGTTTCTAGACTTTCCTAGCCCTACAAAACAAAAATAGGGACATAATCATAACATTCTGCACCTAACTTCCAATATGCATTTAAAGCCTTACCAGGAACCTTTTGCCTGTTGAACTGGCCTCAGCCAAATGTTTCTCACCAGCCGTCCTTCGCTTCGTGCTCAGTACACGACTCTCACTGTGCTGCGCAGAAGTTGCACATGCACGCAAAACACCAGCAGTTTGCTCAGCAGGTTGCAAACGCCTCTGCGTATCTGCTGAGATAAATCTGAGCCGTTAAGAAACTTCACTAAAACACCTAAACTGATGCAATACTTATCTGCACTGAAATAATAAGGACTAAACTTTATAAAGCAAAAGAAATTAAACTAATTAAACAAACAAGAAGGGACCAACCTGAGATTTTTCTCTGCACTAGGTTTTAAAACTGCTGCTAAGTACAGTGCAATGCATATCTGCTAGACCTAACTTTTTTCTGGTCTTCATAGATTATCATATTTGAGAAAACACCTCCTCACAAAGCCGGTACCAGCCCCGTTCACCGTTGATACCCCTAGCCTCAAGCTTCAAGGGGATGATTAAAGAAACTTTTAAACATAATTGACTATTAACAGGTCCACAGAGTTCTAAACCGCATGTGTAAGTGCAATGAGAAATTTACGCTGCGTTTGAACTTCCTGAATTTGTTTAAAGCCTGTGCGCACAGGAAAAAATGCAAGGAAAAAAAAAGATCTTCTGCAGGACATCTGACCAACTTGTGTTTGTGAAGCCCAGGAAATCACCTGGCTCACTAGCAAAGACTGTGTGCAGATAATTCTGGTTTAAAAAAAGAGATAGAAAATATCACAACCTGCAGCCTGTCAAGGATGGCTCCAGAACAAGCTTCTTTTCCTCTGACAGCACAGGAATACTGTCCTTTAGGATGTCTCTTATCCGAGAGGCCTTTTTACAGGACCTGGAAAGCAATAGCATTTTCGACAAGCAGTGTCCTACTGTGCCGCAGTTTCTGCATGCCTGATTGTAGTGTAGGCGGAAACTCCTACCTGCAATAAACCAAAAGCAATAAATGTCCACCCGTGAACTGTAGTCATGATTTCACCTCTCCCTGGGGAATATTCCCTCTCGATGCCAAATCAGCAAAGTGAAATAGAAAATAACTTCATAGCTCTTGGCTCTTCTGTTGGCTAGGACTCAAATGAGACCAGCATTTGAGACTGGAGTAAGCAGCCAAGAATAATTTAGTAGCAAATCTGGCATGGGTTACACTTCCAGAGCACGTCAAGTCTCTGGTGTGGCAATTCTCAGACGAAAGATCTGGTAGCCACTGTTCTCCGAATAACAATGGTCTCACACAGCAGCTACAGCAGGTAATTGATGCTACATAAACTTTTTTTAAAAGAACCTTGTAACACAACTGTATTCCCTAGGAACAGAGTGGCCAGGGAACAAGTTTCAGTGATAGCTTACCCCATTCCTATGATTATTCTTATGGTGAAAATAATTGCCTGATGGACAGATAGGTGTGGGTACTTCTTCTCCCCATGAGTGGTAACCTGCTCCCCATGAGGGGTAACCTGCTGGTATTGAGAAGAATTCAGCAAGCAAATATTCCAGTCTTTATTCTGCTCCACCACAGCTGGAAATACACATAGATTTATACCTGAGCAAATATGAAATTTTTAATACTTCAGCCTTTTATCCAAGGCAGAAGTACCCTTTTATCCTTTTAATACTTCAGCTTTTTATCCAAGGATCTCAAAACACACTGGACTTAAACATCAAGTCTGTCTCCCAGACGTGACTTGAAACTTGTGACTTATCCACTATTTCAGAAATGGAAAAGCAGAAAAAGCGTAGAAGGAGAAAAAAGCTTGTCTGTCATCTCTGCTTGAGCCAGTAGGACATGACAAAAGAGACCTCAAACTCTATGGGATTCACTTCCACTTGAAGCAGCATTTCATTTATAGTAGTATAAAGTTCAACACCAGAAGTGTTGTGGTTGTGTAGGCTAACCCCTGGTATGGCAGAGGACATGAACTGTTACCCAATAAGCCTGTATTGCACAAAATTACTGATGTTTAACTGAACCTTATCTTCTAGACTATACTGAAGACACAAAGAGATGAATAATCAGCCATGCCCCTTAGCTCTTTCTTCAGACAGTTTTCTGCAACATCAAAAACACGCCTGGTTTTAGATTTGCCGGTCTTTGGCTTCCCTTGTTCCGTCAGTTCCATTCCTTCTTCTGCCTCCTCAACTAGGTTAAAGCCTTTGGGATTTGTGTTCCTCCTCTGTGAAGGCACTTTGCAGTGATACCAAGTCAATTCTCGGTCTTTGCTGAGCTAAGCAGTCTGAGTTCTTGAAGTCTCTCACTGCAAGACTTCACTCCAGCCTTCAAAGCATTCGTCCAGGCCCCATCTTTGTCCTTTTCATTTCTGGACTTTTCCTGTTTGTTTCCTGCATTTTCTTTTTTAAAACACCAGCAGCAGAATGGTGTGTGCTGTTCCAGTAATGCCAACCCTGATGCCCCATTTAGTGGCAAAATCCTCTCTCCTCACAAGGTGGCTTTTCATGCACAGTGCCCATTGCCTTGGCAGGGTGCTGGGAGCTCCTGCGACCTTGCCTGTTTCTTAGGACCCTCATATCTTCTTCTATGCTGCTGTTTCCTAAGATGTGACCGTCCATTCTGTAGGTATGACCCCCCCTACTCCTTTGTCCTGGGTATGTAATTTACGTTTGGCTGCATTTTAATGCATATGGTATGAAGAGGTCCAGAAAATCAAGTAAATTTTTATACTAGGTCTAACACAATGAAGAAAATTTAAAGCCTAATTTAAAGAAATGAAGAGCATTCTCCAGTCTCTTGAGTTTACTAGCTCTAAATATCAAATAAACTATAAAATCTCTCATTTTTTACTTTCAGGAAGTTGGATTTATATTCTTCAACTCGGAAATTTATATTCTAGTTTGCAATAAGGTTGGAGAAAACAGCAAGAAAATTACAGAATGGAGTGTTAAGGCGCCAACCAAAAAGAGAAAAATATGCCTGAAGAAAATTAACAACATTAATGAGTGAAGTACAGATGATAGAATAATGACTGTTTCAGTACTAAAGGGTCTCTATTAGAACTAAATCCCTTTGAGGAGGGAAAAAAGGCTACATGCTGTAAGCAGGGAAGTAACCAGCAGCATAATCATTGCTAGAATCTGATCTTGATAACCTACCCTTACTTAGAAAGCTTGTCCATGTACGGAAAAGACGTGACTGCAAATTAGTAAAACAATTACAGTCAATGGCTATTTATACTTCAGGATGAAACTCAGTGAAAGTCTTTGCCTTTAGAGATTGTATGTGTATCGAATTCCAGGTAAAATTCCCAATGCAATTGATCAAAAAAAACTTTGTCTTCAGCAAACGTGCATCGGATGAGTATCTGATAAATTTGAGCTGCCAGTTAGATCAATGGTTTCCCTGGCAAAGGCCACAAATTAAAGGAGGGCACTGCTTCCTAAGAAGGTGATCAACAGAGCTTGGGCAAAGCACAGAGATCCCGGTACTTGATGGACAGCTAAACAGTCCCTGTGTTTGCACAAAGCTTGCTTGGAGTCACTATGCTTTGATACTCAAGTTTATCTTAGGGGTCTCCTCTAAATGGTGTAGGGAAAAGCAGCCTGACACACACATAAAGACTTCCAGTCGTCCAGGGAGTTTAAAGAAAGAGGTGGAAAGAAGACCCAGAGCCTGCAAACATCCATATCTGTGAATACGTAAGTTGGCCCATCAGCTTTATAGGGTTGGCTGTTAGGTTTACTGGCAAGACTGGAGCCTGGCATAGTAAACCCTGTGGGGCTGAAGAGAGCTATTTGGGTTTTGTGCACAAAAAGTCTCAGCACCTGGGCTGATGGACCCTTCACAGAATCACAGAATCGTCGGGGTTGGAAGGGACCTCTGGGGATCCTCTAGTCCAACCCCCCTGCTGAAGCAGGGTCACCTAGAGTAGGAAGTGTTCAAGGTCAGGTTGGATGGGGCTTTGAGCAACCTGATCTAGTGACAGATGTCCCTGTCCGCAGCAGGTTGGTTGGACTAAATGATCTTTAAAGGTCTCTCCCAGCTCAAGTCATTCTATGATTCAACAATCTCAGATCTGACCTTGTAATAAGTCTGAGTTCTAAGCTCTGTACAGAGTTGTCAGAAAACCTGTGGAGACCTGTCCACCACTGCTGAAGAAGTGCTAAAGGCATTTTGCAGTACACATCGAGTCCATGACTGGGCTCCTATTTCCTCTTTACCCAGTTTGCTTGGGGATAAGCATTTTTATCATATGCAAATAATAAACAAGTTCGTGTGGTCAGTTCCTAGGTAACACACTTTTCCTGTTAGACAGCTGAGGCACAAGAAATTTGTAGGAGTCTCACTCAGGCTAAACCTAACAGTCCATAGGCTGTTTCCACAGGTTTGGATGTGGTATCAACACCATGACTCTTGTAGAGGGGAGACAGCTCTGCTAAAGTAGTGGGGGCAAGGACAGTCCAGGTCAGTGGAACCTTATGGCAGGCTGCAGAGGAGCACAGCACTGCGACCTTAGAAATCTATTTTTTTAAATGTCTTACGCTTCCACCCACCCAATGTAAAACCTCTGCCACAAGCTGTGTTAGGTATTAGAGAAATATTCTTGCGTTACCCAAAGAAGAAAATGTTCTTTGGCCTCAACACGCAACATGTAGAACAATTTAACCTAGGTCTTACAACAGCATATCAGAGACTGGCTACCTCTTCTCCTGAGGCATGGTCATCATTTCCCTGTATTTTCTTCTCCCAAGTAGGTATCTGCAGACAGACCGTAGGGTCAGAAAGGGAACTCGTGAACTTGAAGTGAATGGGGCGGTGAAGACCAAAAAAATAAAGAGTGCTGATAGACTGCCTTTTACGGTGTGTCTGCTCTTGCAGAAAGTGCCACTGTGTCCCCTGGTCAACAGAGTCTGCAGCGTCTGCCTTCCCCCAAGGCAGAAGTGGCTGCTCAGGATGGGACAAAGATCTGTCTCCTGTGCCTTCGGGGTGGCATGAACAACGGAGCAGAAACATTCACCCAGCCAAAGCCCACAGCTACAGCCAGACTGCTGTCCTGGGCTTATGTCAGAGCTGCCTGAGATTCTGGTGTGAGGCAGGAGTTCCACAACGGCAGCACGAGGTTATCATGCAAAATGCATCTTGTGAAGCCGGTTGGTACCGGAAGAGGAGCACAGATAGGAAGGGACCTCTGTGGTGGTGAACCTAGTCCATAGGCATACTGCTAACAGGTCTAGCCCCACTGACAGGAATGGCAGCTTTTCACTACTTAAACTCTAAAGGAACGTCAAGCTTTCCTTTACTGACAACCTTCTCATCTCCAGCCTTCCTAAGTTCATGGCTTGTTTCCTTCCCATATGCCATGGGCAGAGCAAATGCCTAGTGGCAAGGGAAATGATAAACAAAAAGGAAAGGACCATACTTGCCATAAATCAGGATAATTTCATTAATAGAGAAGGTTACTCTGAAGACTAGGGGCTAGCTCAAATGTAGCAAAGACTGGGTCATAAGTGGCAGTAATTCGTCCCCCCAAGTTTCTGTGGGAGCTATGGGAGATATCTCAGGGTCTCAGCCATGCTGCTTCACCATCCTGGAGTGAAGCTGCTGCACAGAGACTTTTGCCACTTTTAAGAAGTGCATGTGTCATCTGCATCATGCATGGCAGGAACTTCTGAGCACATAGCCTGCTCATGCCCTGCACCCATCCCATGGAAACAGGGAGGAGGAAAACTTTCTGCACTGGTGAAAAACAGTCCTGCTGAACTGTATCCAACCCGCAGTGGAAGCAGGGTGCCCTCCTCTCTTCTGTGCCTCAGTTTCACCAGTGTTCAGTGGGCTGGATGTGAAGCGATGGTGCCCACTCTCTTCCCCAGCTGAGAGCCAGGAAATGCCACTGTTCACAGTATTTCAGTAGCACATTCAGGCTATCACATGGGCAAGCTAATCAGATTTTAAGTCATAGCCCTAAAACCCAAGGCAATGGGAAACAGTAGTCATATTTTTCAGCAATTAATCTTCCTTAAGAAGACTTCAAAAGAGCTGTGTTGATACAGGACCAGAAGACAAGAAGGCTTTGGGTGTTTCCAAGACCTTACAGGCAAAGGCCATAAGTAACCTGGTGTGACCTCAGAGCTCACCCTGGATTTAGCAGTAGATTAGACTAAATCACTTCCTAAGGTCCCTTCCAGCTTGAAGGACACCATGATCTTCTCTTTGCATGCAAATAACAGGGAAAACCCAATCACAACTCAGAAGAGGCACAGTGTCTCCACCATGCTTTTACAGGACCTAGGTATGTTTCTCCCACCTGTTGAAGCAAAAGGAATTTTCTTCTCTGGATTCTGCAAGACTGTTCCTTTAATAGTTCCACATCTGCAGCATTTGTCCAGGGCTGCAGTTTTAAAAGATGCAGTGTTGCGAGAGCTCAGCACAAGGGGGAGGTCTTGCTTTACCTTCCACTCCTCCTGAGGTGCTCAGCAGGCAGCTCAGTGGTGCTGGGCTCTCCTAGAGTGGGTTTGTGAGTTGAAGCCCCTTGCAGAAAGGTTGACAAGCAATGAGCTGCTGCAAGGGAGGGGACAGGGACTGGGGTCAGCGAAGAGTGGGGGAGGCAGGGAGAGGAACGAGAGGATACCTACCCTTTCCAGTGGCAGGATCCACTAGACTGGCTGAATTACAGCTACAGCCTCTTCTGTCTCTGCTCCCTTGCCTAACTGCTGGGATCTGGGACTGTCCTAATTTCAGAAACTGCTGGTGGACTGTCACAGCGCAGCTGCTCTTATGGTCTGATCTGGCACTGGGGCCACCTTGGCTGAAGGCACTGTCACTCCTCTGCCCCTGGGCAGCCTGCTCCTCTTTCCAGTCCAAGGTGGGCTGCCCTACACTAGCCCTGCACATTCGCTATGGACCTTATTTGTTCTCAGCCATGAAGATTAAAATGCAGATGCCTTTTCTGAGACCAGGGAAATTGAGCAAGGCTGGCAGGTTGTGTCTCAGAGTAGCCAGAATCTAACTCCTATGACAAAAACGTGCTGTGGTGGTACTGAGGGAACTAACATACAAGGTGAGATCCAGAGCAAATCCCCTGGGCACAAGGTTATGCCTCTGTGCACACTCAAAGACCAAGGTACTCCTGGCAACCCTACTTTTAGATCTTCCAGTCTCAAATAAACTGTCGTGTCTGAAGGTGCTCCCACACTTCTCTGGAGAAGTAAAGGGGGTCCTCAATCCAATGAGAGGAGCACTGCATGCTGGAGGGTGATAATAATGTCAGTGAACCCTTCTAATTGCTAGTAGCTGCTCCAAACATTGTCATTCCCAGCATCTTCAGGACAAACCAGCTGATTCTGACTTGTCCAGAACAGAGCCCTTCTCCCACAGGGTGACTTCTGGATGCCTTTACCTTTACCAACAATAGCATTATGTGGTCACCTTTGAGTCAGCTCAGCCTCCTGTGCCCATGCGAGTGCCAGGATACCTGCACCAGGTCTCCAAGGACCTCGTCTGGGACAGCTTCTGACACAGTGAACTCAGATTTTGGATGCCATAGCTCCCATCTCCAGGTCTGCCCATCTCAGAGACTGTCTCCTGCCTCTTTGCCGTGCCTACTAAACCAGGCTCCCTCGTGTTGCTGTCTGTGCTGGAAATCCTACATGTTCACTGCAGAGAGAGAGCGCTTTTTCAGCATTTATTGACTGCACTTGCCGAAGCCAAGCATTCAATGTTCAGACTTTTGCAGGCCAGTCTAATCTTAAAATGGAGAAATGCATGAGAGTTGCATGAATCCCAACCTCAGTGGTGCTCAATAGCGGGCAGTATGAGAGGCTGGAAAGTGAAAGGTGAAAAATGGATTTGACAGTTCGAGACATTGCTGCTGCTGTCCTCAGGGGTACTTGCCACCAGTCCTGGTAGGCAGTGGGGCATGCAGAACCACAGACCTCTCTTCTTTGTCTTCTTGGAACCAGCTGAGCCAGATTTTTGAGACCATGCCATTAAGCACTACGAGCAGTCATAAGGTATCACTCAGACATCTGCTATAAATGTCTACCTTAAAACATGGACATGGTGCCCTGGGCTCCCCTAGGTTTGCTCACTTGATCTCTGCTGACTGCTAAAGGAGCTTTGGGTGATGTGGAAACAACTGAGTGTAGACGCCTGCAAGAAACTACATGGAGACACCCCTGTTGACCTCATTCTTCTCTGCCATCACTGTCACCTGGTCTATTGGGAAAGTAAAGGAAAGAGGTTCCCACTGGAGTATTGGCTCCTGTAGAAGCAGAAGTGACCACAGTCAAGACCACAGTCACATGGAGATGGTTCAGAGCAGTGCTTTTCAGGGCTATCTCATCTCAGGTGTGATGTCAGCCCTGCTTTTCCTAGAGGTCTGCTGGAGGCTGGGAAAAGAAGAAGGTAGATTTAACATCAGAACACAGGGGATAAAGACAGGTTAGTCCTCTTCGATTCACATAATCATGATTCACTGTCTTTCTGCCCAGTGCAGCTCACTAAGCACCTGACACCACAAACCTGCTCCAACTCTGGGCTCATTCTCAGTCCTCACCCTGCTCTTTTTCCCCTTCAAGGTGTCCCTGCTCTCATGTTCACCCACCATCAGACCTAGCTTTGTCCACCAATCATTCCCTACCCCTGCCTCCTCTGAAGTCCTGCTGCCCCCACAGTGTCCATACCCTGATGCTCAAGTCATGCCCTTTGCTGTGACTCCACTTGCTGTCTGCCACAATGATAGTCTGCTGGCACCCAGTGACATGTGAAGACCAGCCTTGTTCTCTGTTTACCTCCAGAAATGTAGAGGTTTTGATCTCCAGGCTAAACTGGCACTTCACTGTTACAGACCTCCACGCTGGCTGCTGGTCTCTGCAGTGAGTTAGGGGAGCACAGTGAAAGGCTTCTCACCAGCTCCCCAGTGATGGCTTTGTACCGCTCTGTCCCACAGTGATGTCTGGGACGTGTCCCTGTGCACATTTACGAGCAGTGACAACATCCTTCTGTCCTGGCTGGTGATGCTTCAGGGCAAGGCTGGGCTGGCACAGGCACACGGCGTGTGAAGAGTTAATAAAAACTGCTGGATGAAAATCATTACATTGTCACTGAAAAGCCCTGCTGTTAGCCACAGGGAAGGACCTGGTCTGCAGCTCCCTTATGATAAAATGAAGGGTAATTTCATCCAGTCACCTGCTGCTGACCTATTTAAAGTACCCGGAGGCAGGGCAGAGCAGGTCGCTGCTGCTTCAGCCCGCAGCAGCCAGGGTCAGGCTGCAGGTGAGGCATCCCGGTGCCACCTCTTCGGGGAACGGGGTGCCCACACCTCCTCCGCAGCCTGATCTGTGCGAGCAGGCAAGCTGGTGCTGTTGGCAGCGTGGCTCTGCCCCTGCGCCTGCTCCGGCTCCGTGCGGGGGGGGTGGGGCTTGGCAGGGGGTGGGGGGTGTGGGGGG
>Ga0181612_126986_pt1 | contig 15575 bp, 7 predicted proteins | sample HoacroProtozoa21_FD_119630 | JGI IMG/M metagenome (GOLD analysis project Ga0181612, IMG submission 119630) | Hoatzin crop microbial communities from Cojedes, Venezuel. Combined Assembly of Gp0051906, Gp0051904, Gp0051908 | reverse complement strand
TTTTATGTGGGTTTTGGTGATTTAATTTTAGATTTAAAAAAAGGGGGGTGTGGGAGCTGGCCCTTTTTTTTTGCCAAACCCCCCCCCCCCCCCCCGTACATGCTTAAACTTAATGACTTCGTGTTCTTGGGAATTCAAAGGTATTTGTCAAGGAGTGATGCATGGTATGCCCCACACCAAGAATGGGAATGCAGATGTTTATATCATTGGCCAAGGAAAACATAATTCTTTTCTTATTCTGAAAGACAGTATTTGCATCTTTGAGAACTGAAACTTTACCCACTCCTAGTGAACACTGAGGTTGCACCTGTAAGAGCAATACTGAGTAGTTTAGTGAGTGCACTGTTTGTACCAGTTGATTTAGAGGAGATGATGTTTTGGGGAGTTTGTCAGCTTCTCTAAAAGCATATCTTTAGAGAAGCTGCCAAGTGTTTCCCTTCTGTAGTACTGTCCTCTTAGAAAAAACAGTCGGTAGCTGTCCACCAGAGGTCCTCCAGTTACAAGTTTTCTGCTGCTGCTTGTGACAATTGTCTGTAAAAAAGAGGACCATGAAGGACTTCCTGAGAAAGTATCTCAGCACGTGACGTCTCGGCTTCTGGTGGGCTCTGACAAATGTGAGGCCCTCCTCACAGAACAAAACGGAGTCTCTGTCAGGTTGGCTGTGTGGGTGGGGGTACAGGATGGACCTTTGGTGGGTTAACCAATGCGGTAGTGAGTAAGTAATCGCCAACGAAACCAAAAGTGGCAAATTGTGTTCATTCTGCATTCTGCCTTCCCTGCTGCCCTGCCCTGTGTGTCTTGTGTGTAGTATGCCGTTGAATTACTGTTTGATGTTTCAGTTTTCTGCTAAAAGATCAACTAGGACTACAGCTGGATTTCTTGGGAATGTCACTGCCTCCTATTAGGAAACTGGGAATACAGGCAAAAGGGTCTCTGCATGAAAAAAAGAATGCCAAGGTTGAGCTATGTAATTTGTGTTGGTGTTTTGTGGCAAGCTGTATAAAAGGTTTCACGTTGTGCTAGCTTTTGTAGTTAGCTGATTTCGGACCAGGGGAACTTCTTAATCTTTGTGTTTAAGATCAAAGGCAGCACAATGAACTTGGCGCAAGACGACTTCTTGTTGGCAAGGTAACCAATTTTGGAACTGTGTTGCCTGAGCCTGCAATGTCTTAGTAGGCATTCTTGTCCTGTACATTTTCCCGTTGTTACGGTGTTCCTTTGAACAGTCACTAACAAGTGTTGAAGTTACTGTCTTCCTACCTGAAGTACAGTATGTTGTTCTCTGGCTCCAGATGGTCACCGAATTTCAGAGTAGGTGAATAGAAATGTCTGTTCCCTATGACCCCCGGTGTCCACAGTCATGTATTAACACACAGGACGTAGAGGGGTGTGGAAAAGAGGTGTTAGTAAAAGACTAACAGTAATAACAATAGCTGTTAAGTTGCAGAAGCATTCTACAGGCTAAGTGATTAAACCTTTTTTAAAACTTTTTCTGACATATACGGTCCTTACATTTATCTGAAAAGTTTTAAGAAAACTGTTACCTGCTACACTGGCAACTGGAACTATAAGATACTGGCAGATGATGAGGGAAAGTCAGAATTCAAGTTCAGGGCTTTGCCTGGACAAGGTACCCTGAGACTGTGTGTCTCTGACTCTGGATGTGAGGAGGAAGAGTCCCTGAGGCTCGCAGGGAAGGGCTTCATTTTACAGTACGAAGTGGCAACTGGAGAAGTAGTTTAAACACAGTTTTTTTAGATGCGTTGCTGCAAAGGACTTTGACGAGGAGAGCTCCTATCTTGCCTTCTCTTTTCTACGTGTTTAACTTGTATTTTTGTTGAGGAGAGTGCAAGAAAGCCTACAAGTTTTCTTTAGAGTACTAGCAGGCTGCCTAGGCAAAATGCTGAATTGAGAAAGTACCTAAGCAAAATGTGGGCATGCAGCTTTAATGGTCTCTGCTCTCTTTCTCTCACCCCCACGGGTGTTTGCTATTACACAATTTAGTCATTTAATAGGTCTCAGAAGTCCTAGTTTGGCCCCATACCCTCCCTTAGCATTATTCTCATTGCTGCATTTCAAGAATGTTGCATCTGAGAGCTTTTTGTCCACTCAATTGGCTTGTTTAACTGGGTCTGAATCCAGACTTGCTGAAGCTGCCATCCAGAGCTGTTCAAACTCTGCTATTTTTCTTTTAGGTCTGTGAACAGGAGGTGCACTTCCCTGATTATTACAGCTGCAGAAGATAAGATTCTGGTTGCAGACAAGTCTGGCGATGTCTATTCTTACTCAATAACAGAACCCCAAGCAGATGGAAAACTTGAGCTGGGTCACGTGTCTCTGGTATTGGATGTGGTAAGTATGTGGCTCCGTGTAGTTAGTGTACAAACCTGCATTCCTGCTTGTGTTTGGGTCTTTCACCGTCTCTCTTGTCCCAGATTTGGGAGTTCTTTTTTTATGTAAATGAAGTATGTGGTCTGGATCTCTTCCTACTGAGTTTGTGTCTGCAGAGTTTGGTGAGGAAACAAGCTTACGAAAGGGTTATCCATTCTAGTTGTGTGGGTGTTCAAAAAGTCGTCATGTTACAGTAGTAGAAGACTTGGTGATGGAACATATATGGGAATTCACCCAGTCTGTCGTGTCAGTTGAGCTCTTCAGTGTGATGTGTCTTTCTTTTTAAGATGCAGTGGGATTTCTGCTGTACCGTTGGAGCTCAGTGGCTTTCACTGGACCCAGTAGTCAGTGTCGCTTGTCTTAGTGATCAAGAAAGTTACTGTCATAAAGACTGATGCTTCCACCTAATTAATGCTTACACCTGACATTCAGAGTCAGGAGAGACACAGTTTACTGCTTATCTCTTTTCCTTCCGGTTAGGAAGAATTCTATTAAAACAAACATTGAACTGCTGGGCACTAAAACTCTCCATTTACCAACAGACATTGAGTCCTGATGACCAGTATATCCTGACTGCAGACAGAGATGAGAAGATCAGAGTCAGCTTGGCAAAGGCTCCTTATATTATCGTGTCTTTCTGTCTGGGACACAGAGAGTAAGTTTGTGTGCAAAAGTTATTGTGTGTAGCACTTCACCCCTTCCCTGCTCCGTTCCTTGCTTCCTTCCATCGTGAAGGTCCATCTGGTTCCAGTGATCTGTAGAGTGGAAGGCAGCAGAGCGACCTGCCTGCTTATACCGTTGCGATTTGGATGTGCTCTGACTTAATAGAAGACCGATAGTTCTTTTGGTATAGCAGTAGGAGTTGTCTTCTGCCCAGTTTATCAGGACTTCCTTTTCAGCCTACAGGAGGGACTGTACTTTCCCTTCTCAGTTGTCCTTTCCCGTGAAGAAGACTCAGATGGCAAATAGACTTTTTAAAAAGACTTTTCCCTCTACATTTTGCTGCTTAAAGTGTCTGTTAATTGAGGTATTTTCGAAGTCTTGAGTTTGCCTCCCATCTCTACATGGTTTTGTTGGATTTTGGAGGTTTTTTGTTGTCAGTTGTCAGAGTTTTTGAGTAAGGTAGTGGGATTGTGCAAGTTTTTTTAATGTGATCGCTGCTACATTTTGAAGTTCACGGTGACAAGGTAGCAGAGAAGACGTGGCCCTGCGTAGGGCAAAGAACACGTAATTCTGCTTGTCCGGCTTCTGAGTTACTTGGGGATAACAACACCCTTCCCAGCACGTTATTCTGTAAGATGATGCAACATGGTGCAGTCGACTTACTGTATCAGAAACAAGAGTTAAAGAAAGATGGTCTAACTGGGGAACTTGAGATATGGGTAGGGGGAACTTGAGATATGGGTAGGAACCTGTCTAAACTTACCCATCAAGATGTTTTAATAGAGCATTTGGGACACAAATTAATTCGGAGTGTCAGTCTGATTTTAATAACATCATTTGGCAGCCTAACCTGTGTAGAATTGGCGTAGTATAAAAGCAAGAGACTACTCATGTTAAAGATCTAAGTAGTCTTTGATCAGGTTGGCTTCTGTAGCGTATTTACAAGAGCCATGTCTGATGTTTCCACCTACTGTGTACACAGTTGTACTTTCTAATGAGTAGAACTTGATGGTCAGAAAGACACTTTTCAACAGGGGCTATAGTGTCTGCACAAAGAGTTCATTAGTGGCCGCAGAGTGGAAAGGCACTTAGTGTAAATTGCTTGAAATATGTTCAAAAACTCAGTATTTAAATTAGGAATGAACAAGCAAAGGATTATATGAAGCAGTTATAATTGTTGTTGTGTTTCACGCTCCTGGATTTTCTTCTTTCAGTGGAGTGCATGGTGATTGTTGCTGGATCTATTATGCCTGCATGCACCTGCCATTGCTGCTTTGTATTACTTTGTATTTAAAGTTTGTATTGCAGTGACCAGATCTCTTCCTTCAATTTTTTTTTTCTCCTTTTTCTTTTTTTAATGGCCTTAAAATTATGCCCATTTTCAAAAGCAAGACTGTCGCACTCAGGTAGTGTTCTGCTCAGGTCACTATGTTTTAAGTTGCTGAGCTCTTGGATAATAACAAACTCCAGAAGTTGCTTATTACTCGGGAAAGAGAAGTCACGGTAGACATAGCGTTATTACATACTTCTGAAAAACAAGGTTTCTGGCTGAATGTAAGATGCTGATGGTAAATTGGCACATACTTGTTTTAAAATTTTGTAATGATTGCTTTTGAATGATCCCCAGCTGGAATGGGAGAGGTGTGGTACTCTGGAATCCGAGTTATTGCTGTTGTATTTTAAAAGCATCTGGTGATTCATGTTTTTGATGTTCATCATGAACTGAGAAAGATTGACCTGGGTAGCATGCTCCCCCATCTCCACTGTTGTTTTTTGGTCTAAATGCTAGTGCTCCCAGGAGCGAGTCAGGAGAATTCCTTGAGTGCAGTTGGGGAAGTAATTTTTCTATTAAGTAGAAGGTCAGTAGTTTGTGTAGTATGTATACTAATGAAGTACTGTAGGCATACTTTCTCTTCATCTTAACTGGCTTGATGTGTAGAATCTGTTTGATTGTCTGTTACAGTATTCTCTTTAAAATTGGTGTTTTCTCTTATTGTGTGTGTTTAAAGACCAGCGTGTCATGCAAGAAAGTTCAACTTCTGACTCCTTTCCCTTTAGGTTTGTAAGCAAAATACTTGTAACACCCAACTATCCTGATCTGCTGTTGTCAGCCTCTGGGGTATGTATTGCGATTTCTTGGGGAAAAAAAAAAAAAAAGGTATTTTTCTTGAAAATTTAGACTATAAAAACATTGTTCGCTTGTGTGTCCCCCAAATTCCTTGGGATACTTGGAATAATCTCTTGTGGTTTCCAGCATGCTCTCTCCCTCCCTCCCTTTCTTAGCTTTCTGTTCAGTGTTCAGCCATTCTATTGCTAGATCATATAAACGCTGTTTACTGTGTTTACTGCAAGGCTAGCTTCTTATTAAGATCTCTGGGATGGAGAAATTGCAAAGTCCTCAGTGTTTCTTCATCATTAACTCTTGCTTTGGAGCACAAACAAGCTTTAATCGTTAGAGTATTTAAACAACTTTGAAGGAAATGGGTGTTATGGCAGTCTGCCATGATAGTGTTTTTAGAATTAACGGCCTTGGATTCACAGATTTTAGGTTTTTTTTAGAACTGAGAAAAGATGAGAAAACCGTTGCCTCCTCACCCTTGTGCTTGCTTTCGCCTGTGAGACTAGTTCTGAACTATGTTCTCATCTCTATGTCCTCATGGTATGTCAAGTGCATGTCATGTAGAGATTGCAGTGCAGTGCTGGACGGTGCGTGAATGAGGACTGAAGTGAGTGTTCCCTCGTTTCCTTCCCCTCAGCTCTTTTCTTAAATTGATGAGAACCTGCTGTCATGCCAGACCTGTGCAGAGTGAGTAGATGGAGTTGGTCTAAAAGAAGGGAAACAATATTCTTTGTTTCCCAGACTACCAAAACTGCTTAGGAAACAAATAACTTTTGCTGTGAAGATGTGAAGATCGTAGTAATTCTTAGCATTTGGTTTCAGGTGCTGCTCTTGCTTCCCTGAGGCTCTTGTCTGTTGTTCCTCTAATTCTTTAAGCAACTGTAGCATTAGTGCTGTGTGCGGCTGTATTTCATCCTTAACGAATGCTGTTTGATGACTCTGTTTTTCCAGAGAGGTGTTTAGCTACTCTCCAGGAGGTTACTAAATCAAATGAGAATTCGGGTGATAACAAGAGTAGGGGCGGAGAAGGGCAACCTAGAAGAATTGCCATTAAAATGCTGAGCACATGTATTACTGTGCTATTTGAGACAGACTTGAAATGCACTCCTCCAGCTACCCAATTTCCATTTCAAAAGGAGAATTAAAGTTAGCATGATTGAATAATTTAGAGTTGAGGGGAAAAATTATGTTAATTAAAATGATTTATCGTCAGTTGGAGGTCTTAACTAAGTGACTGTTTAGCAGCTTCTGTGGGAAGCTCTTCAGGGAAACAGGATTTAGCGGGAAGGCATGAGTGGCCTCTCTTTGCCTGAGGTGCTGTTAGTAATAGACTTGTGTCTGCTTCCATCTATCCAGGACTCAACTCTGAGACTTTGGGAGTACAAAAGTGGGGAAGAAGTGTACTGCTGTCATCTAAGCAGCATCTGTGGACCTGAGGCAACCAAAACTGACCAGGTCTGTTAGTGCTTTTGCTATGCTCCTGATTCTTGTGACTCCCACATGTGTTTGTTGCATTTTGTTATGAGTGCTTCCATTCTGTCAGTGGGTTTGGAAGTTATGTGAGACCTAGAAACTGTTACAATAGCCTAGGATTTCAGGAAAGGAGTCAGTTGCTGTGTCTTCTGTGCATTTCTAATAAGTGCCAAGCAGTGACCAAAAGAAGCTGTTTGTAATTCTTCCCGAGTGTAAGTTCTGCACACTGGACAAAGCTGTCACTTGAAAATGTTTCCAAAATTCAAGTGCCTTAGTCTCTTAGCCAGAAAATATCTTGTAACATGAAAAAGGTATAAAAATTCACCCATGTTTGAAAATACTTAGAATTGCAAGTGTTAAAGTTGCAATTTATCTGAGCAAAAAGAAGCTTTGTAACATTTGTAACCAGTCACCTGCAATAGTACTGCCCTGTGGTGTCAAAGCCCGGAGCTTGTTCCTTTGGGTTGTTCTGAGGCTGGGCAGTGTCCAAAATTAAAATGAATGAGTCCTATGTGAGAACTGAACACCCCAGGAGCCCTCTTTAGCTTGCAGCCTGTACCTGAGTGGTGTCACACGTATGCACTTGGGGTGCTACTGTGATTTGGGATGCTTATCTGATGTGGGCAGTGGTTCTGGTAGTTCTTGATCTCTGGTTTTGTTCTTTCTTGTCACGTGAATTTGCGTGCGACTTGTTAGCAGTGAAGCAGCATTCATTTTTGTCCCCGCTGTATTCGTCATATTAAGCCAGCTGCTAATCTGTTGAGTTGCTTAAGAGTTGTTTGTCTTACCACTCATCCTGCTGGGTATGTTTTTTCGTGTGAATGTCTAAAAACACTTCTTTCTCTGAAGACCACAGCTGTCTCCCAGTTGTTAGGTGACTGGGAAGCCTGTAGCCGTGCATGGCTCCTGAGGTAGATCCATTGTGGAATTTGTATCCAGGCTGAAATTGATTTGAAAAGTTCTGTTTTTCCTCCCTTGTGTGGTGTTGGGGTTTTGGTTAGTTGAAGTGTGTTGTGCTCAGCCTCTCCCAGCAGTGGGGAGCCATTCCTGGGGATCTCTTGGAGATTTGTTGCTGGCCTGATCTTGTTAGTGGGATTCCCAGTTATGGAAGGACCAAACTCCTAGGGACAGACCTGACAACTTAAGGTTTCTTCTGTGCAGAAAACATCAGCAAGTTGTTTGTGTTGGTGTAATAATGGGCATGTTTGTGTCTCTACATAAGCCCAGGAAGGCAGCCACTTGCATCACAGCATTCAAAGCTTAGCTACTGGAAATCCTAGTTTTGGCCTAGAATTCCTGTTAGTAGGAATTTGGGTAGTATCTATAAGGACAATTTAACCTGCTCCTGAACTTGAAAGTGTACTTTAAAGCACACCTGAGCTAGAGACCTCTCGTACACATTCACAAGGTCTTTGGCTCATTTCAGCTTGAGTATAGTGCTTGAAATCTTTGAAGTAGCTACTGCTGGGCTTTTTCACAAGCAAAAACTGGTGTACCGGATGACGTGACAAGCCCATCTAGCTGGTATCTTCTTACAGTCTGGGTGCAGCGGGATTTGAGTGAGGAAGGGAAAATTAAGGTTGAGGCAAACCTACAAAATTACTTTACCACGTATTCCAGCCTTCTTGAAATAAGAGGCTTGGGGAGTTTCAAAGCCAGAGTGTTTTATGTTTGTGTTCAAGAGTAGTTAATGAGTGCTTTGTTGAAATAACGTGATTTGATAGCTATTGAATCCATGTCTGCAATAATGTTGCAAGGAATTTGTTTTGGAGGGAAGGATGGTTTTATTTTAAAATACTTTGCCTTCTAGTTTTATTGGATCATTGAGGACTAGTAAGCAACTAGCTGTGAAGTGGGAATCCTATTATTAATTTTAGAAATGCTACTTGTTGCTTAGACTGGCTTAGCATTTAGTAAGATGGCTTGCATGTAAATGAACGGTGCTTCATCTCATGCTGAATCTGAACTCCATTGCTTACAGACAAGTTTATAAAAAAAATACTGAACTATATAATAAATCTTCAACGTAGCATTGGATAAACTAACAAATGTTAGAGGAATAAAACTTGTTGCTGCAAGCAGGAACTGATTTAAAAAATAATATCCAACTCTCTTAATGTTTTTGAACACTTTTGAGTGTAGTTTAGAAGCACTTGCCTTGTCTCCTAACACATCTGATAAAGTCCCTTCCATAGGATACTCTTTATGCTGATGGAGTCTCTCTGTAGAAATTTAGGGTGCCCTTTGACTAAAGAGTCTGTGTTTAGGTACTTTACCTTGGGGTGAGTAAGCAATGACAAAGGGAAAACCCACAAACTGTGGGTTAATAAAGATAACACAGCAGTTAATTAACTGTGTTCCTGCAGCATTTTGCAGTTGTTCTGTCCACCTCTGTATGTGTCTCCTGACAGTGGTCTTGGAAGCCAGAGGCTGGCCTGTTCCTTGAATCTGTGAAGTTCTACTTACTGCCCACTCTTACAGGTGTTTGAGAATCTGCCTCTGATGACACTGAATTTGCACGACGCTTGAGGAGTGCAGAAGATTCAGTTGACTCCCAGAGATCATATGTACTTGGAACAGTGATCAGGCAGTATCCCAGTGACTACAGACAGATAAATGACAGATTTAAACCTTAATGTGGTGCTGTATTGCTACACAGCTGTCAAAATGTACTTCTTTCAGAACAGTTGCTGTCTCAGTGGCCAGCAGGACCAAAGGGAAAAGGAGAGTTGTGTTTTGCTGGCATCGTAGTGCTAGAAATGCCAGAGATGAAGTCTGGTGGTAGTATTTATTGTGCTGTGCATCCAGGTGTATCAAAGATCGTTTCCACAACCTAGTGTGACATTTATAGTCTGAGTTTAAAAGAACATCTCTTGAGTAAGCACTTTGTAGGTTGTCTGTAAATGACTCTGGCAGTCAAAGATCAGATGAGGATGGAAGTGTTTTTTCTGTTCTTTTGCATTGCGTTTCATTTCTACAATTGATAACCACTGTGAATGCACTGAAGCTTGAAACACAACTTGAAGCACAATGATAATAGAATCATCAGTAATGGTGGGTCATGTGAGCACATAAATGTGTGCTTATTTTGCTTGGCAGATGATGAATATGTGTCTGTTTTGGGAATGTAGGAGTGTTTTTGAGCAGTGTACCATTGGTTTCAGCTGATGGCTTGCAGATCCTCCGTTCATTCTCCCACTAGAATGGGAGTAATTCTCTAAATTCATAGTGCTATATAAATATTTTTCATGCTTTGGAGCTTTCACCTCATTTGATCCTCTTGACAACAGAAGCTCGGTTAAAGTCCAGAACATGAATTGCACCACTCTACCCCAGTGCTCCAGTACATTATTTTTTCATAGGGTCAACTCTTCTCACAGATGACATCAAAAGTTAATTTTAAGGTGTTGGCAGGCTGATAACAGTGTCATACAAATGCTGAATAAGTTCAGAGAGTATCAAGTGAACATCTGTTTATCATAGACTGCTCTTGAAGCTCTTAAGTTAACTGATTTCATAGGCTTGTCCTTGAACAAGATACTACTCTGGGGCTTGTATTCACTTTGCTGGTTGTTAAATTACCCACACATGGAAAGGAAAGAGCTTGCAAAGAAGATGCATTTTCTTGTCTCTGTCCAGCTGTGAATAACACTTGGTTCAAATCAAAAAAGCCTCCTCCTCCCTCCCCCGGTGAGGGTGGGAGAGCATACTTAAGTTCAGAGAACCCTTTGTCTCTGACAAAGCACTCAGCTGCGTAGGTGGGCACTTCCCATCCTGCACTTGCCCTGCATGTTTGTCATGAGACAGGCAGAGAGGCAGAGCTTTGTTATTAGAAATAAATAGCACAGGTTTGTGTTATAGATAGATGGATATATCTTGACTTGTTCTCTTAAATATCTAAAGAACTCACTGGTGGTTTACAATAGGAGCTGTCAGTTGTACTCAAAAGCTGCAGTGTAAATGGCTGCATACTGCAATAACTACATTTAGATGTATTAGCCACAGAGAACCTTTCTGATTCAGTCCACTCATCCTACATGGTATTTGGAATCGTGTTTCTTATGTCCGTGGTAAACAGGGATCCTAGGTCCCAGTACCAAATATGGACTAATAGCTTAGTATTTCTGCAGAGTAGCAAAAGATTGGTCCCGTCTGTTCCCAGGAGCTCTGAAACGTATCATCCTTTTGATAATGTTTTTTATAAACTGTTCCTCTTCTGTCCAAACAGGCTATCGAGTCCTGTGAGACTGTATCACACAATGGATTTTATTTTTTTTCTGACGTGCTGGAGAAGCACTGTGTAACCCTGTTTTTCAGCTGTATTTACACCATTAGCTTTCTTTCCCGCACTTAGTTCATGTTTTGGTTGTTGTGTCATGTACTGTTGACAAAATAGTTAGCTTCTGGTATTAAACTTGCTGACTTGTACGTTTGGAAGCTGTAAAGCTTGTTTTGCTTTCCTACACTGATTGCAAAATTCCGTGACAGGCACGCTGACAATGCCTATACATCAGCTGGGAGCTCAAAGGGTAAAATCCCGTGGGTGCTCCCAAATTCAGCTTAAGCTGGTGAACCGGAGATTCTGTCTAGTGACCAGTGTCATGTTAGGGAGACAGATGAAGGCTGGAAAGGCGATAAAGAGGACTTGAGGAAGCATCTGAATTGTGCCGGCAGAGTGTCAAGAAGATGTATTTTCCCTGCCCTGAAGGGAATAGCTCACTACTTCTCTGGTAGGAAGGTTTTATTAATCAGCAGTGCTGGTGTTATCGCTGCTTATAAAATATACTTGAGAAGCAGCCTTTTGCCTTTGCAGTTTCGTCTTTCACATTATATAACAGGTACTTTTGAAAGAGCACCCTAGGGCATCTTCTTGCAGTTTCTCTGCTCCTCCCAAGTTCTTACTTCCCACTCAAGGAGCCTCAAATCAGTTGTTATGTATTTCAAGTAGTATGGTTTGTGCAGCAGAGGTATTTCTCTGACTCTCCCAGATAAAACTATATATCTTCTAAATTAGCAGTGTGGCTCGGAGTTTTTTGTTGTTGTTTGTGGGATTTTTTTATTTTTAGATGAGGAAAATGGCTTCAGGCAGTCTTGCCTTGTACAGCTTCACCAAGACACAGGTTGAACACGGAAACAATGCAGCAAGGATATTAGCTATGCATCACTATCTTCTTTTTTTAACAAACGTAACAGTAGCTAATGGCTTGTGTTTATCATCTCTAATCTGCTAGTGTGATGTCCTGGCTGAGCAGGCTTAATGTTGATGTTTTTGCCATTATCATTGCAGGAAAGAATGTTTGAAGGGGGTGTACTTTTCATTCATCTGTTAGTTTGTCTATTGAGAGTAGGTCACTGAAAACTTTACATTTGATCTCTGGATGGCTGTGAAGGGAGAAGTGTGGAAAACTTCATAAAGCAGCAAACACTTGTACAAAAATTTACTTGACTGCAATTTAATTGTGTTCCTTGCTGTAAATTAAGACATCTGCTAGATTTTAAAGGCTAAAAATTAAATGGAATGTGGATTTTCTGCCCGGAAATGGTCTGAAATTACAAGGTTGTTTCTTTTTCTTTTCCTAATAGAAATACACTGTGTCAAGAATAACCTACTGCTGTCAAGGTAGTTATGCTGCCATTCTGTGTGACAGGTAAGAGTAAATGGAATAATGGTTAAAATCATAAGCTCCTGCAAAGGCAAGAGCAGTTTTCCCCGTTGGCTGTTCTAACTTTCCCCTAGCCTGAGGTACCTGGTGCTGTGGATCTCTGAGTGTCCCAGGCTCGCAGGGAGCCTCTGGGTCCTTGTTGTACTTGGTCTGAGTGCAGGAGGGGAGTGTGAGGGTTACCTGGCTTAGTTCGGTTTTGCAGAATTTGTGATGCCTTTCCCTCACAGGAGGAAGCACAAGGCTAGGATGTGCAAGAGGTCTGCTCAGTGTTCGGGATGTCTCCCTAAATCGCTGCACCTCACCCATGTGTTTTGGGTCCCATTTTGCTCAGGGTGCTGTGGCCAAACTTCTGTTACTGTATTCTGCTCCTTTTTAATGGCTTCAGCTGCTCTGTTTAAAACCACAGCATAGATAGCTTCAGTTTAAAACTCTGAAGAGACTGCGTTGACTTTTGGCTTCAAACATATGCATTTGCCTAAGGAGAGAGCACTTGGGAGCTGAAGGGCCCAGGACCTGAGGAACCTTACAAGTCCAACTGGCAGGGGAATGTCTTGTAGGGGTGGATAAACCCTCTTCCCCTCTCTTTCCACAGCACCTTAACCCTGCCAAGGAAGCTGTTCTTCCTGACAAAAGCTTGCCGATGGGAAAGGGAGAGATTGCCAGAGCTGCTTGTACAGTGAAATCGGCAATCTGTCCCCTCAGTGGACTTGCCCTTCGCCAGAGCAAGGAGCCTTAGCCGCTTCCCGTCATGGCTTCTGCGTGGGCATCCAAACTGGCCCCGGAAGGGGAAGCTGTGTCAGCCGAGGGCTGTGGCCCTGTCACTGAGCCCAGAGGCCGCGCCGTGCTCTGCATCAGGCTCTGATACCCAGCTCCACAGCCTAGTGCTGCTGAACAGTGCTGTGATGTGGACCTGGTAGGGCACTCGGAGGGAGCTGAGGTGTCCTGCCTGGCACACTGGGGACCTGTCTGAGGGAGGTTAGGAAGCTCTGCTCGTAGAGGCTGTGGCTGTTAGAGGAGTGAGTGCTGGTGGGAGAGGTGGAGATGAGTGCAGTGCCGGTCCTGTTCTTTAGCCGTGTCAAGGTTTCCTGTCCCTCTCATTCCCTCCTCCCTCCCCAGCATGCTGTGGTGCAACACTCCTTCTATAAATCCTTAGTAATCCTTATGAAATTCTCTGTACCACCTTTTCCTTTAAAGAAAAGGCAGCCTTGATGGCTTTTTTTTTTTCATGTAACACTTGAAAAGCCATTTGACGTGTTAGATATTTACAGCTTCTGTGTCAGATCATGTAAGCAAACTGCACTTGAAGTGCTAGGGTATTTTTTGCAATTCCTAATGACTTTGCTTTGGCTCTGTTTGGAATCGGAGTGGGTGTCTGTAGTTTGCTGTACAAGTGATGGCTGTAGGTGGATTTGGTAATAATGGTAATTAAGGTTTTCCTCTCAAAAGTATTCCCACAGTCTACGTCTTTCAGCTTGATGCCATTGCCCGGCAGCTAGTTTACAAACAGAAAATCTCTTTGAAACACAAAGTTTGGGACATTGCATTTGAGGAAACGGGGGATCTATGGATTTTGCAGGAAGACAATGAAGCTCCTCTTCAATTGTACAGACCGTGTGATGGACAGTGGAAGGTAGATACTTTTGTTATGCTAACATCCTGACTGTTTTGTGTTGTCTTGAGTCCATAACAAAAATGGAGTAAACTATGTTCCATGAAAGCTAAATGTCTTAAGACTGACTAAAAGTCATAGATACACATTTCATTCTGCTTCTTTCACCTGTGTATAATGCGAAGCTGCTGAAAGCTGGTTATGAATCCCAGTCTCTTCTCTGGTAAAGCTAACATCTGGTGTGGCAGGGTCGAGCGGAGTGGTTGTCAGCCGTTGCACTCGGTAATTTAAACCATTGCTTGTACGGTCTGCGTGCTACACTTCATTATTTAAAAAAACAAACAAAGCATGAAACAACAAAATCCCTTTGTGGTTTGCTCAGGAATGCTGTCCACACAGCCTTCCCTGTGTCTGCCTCTGAGGGATCCTTTGGGAGACAAGACGTGCTTGGAACATTAAGAAATTTTCTGTTTCATTGAGAACAGGGAGTCATATTTGAGGGATGTGCTATGAAGTTCTCTGTAATAGCCTATTAAACAACTGGAAACTCACTTGTCCTTGTAAATCCACAGCTAGTTATGGTATAGTTGTGAAGTGGTTTTAAATGAAACTTCTAAGTATGTTCTTTGACCCTTACATATTGCTCATGATATTCCTTTTCCTCACAGATTAGTAAGTAGGAATCCATTTTTTTCAAGCTGCAAAGCTTCCGCAGGAGAACGTGTGAACTCAGGCCATCTGATCTCTAAAAGAGATCATGGGGGGCTTACACTTCCTCTTCTTTCACTGTACTTGTCTGAGACCTATTGCATTTTCCAGTGTGCTGTGAAACATGAGATTGCATGATATATGGGGAATAATAAACAACGTTCCTTCTTTTCCCAGCCTGTAACTGATGACAAAGGATTACAGAAGATGTCAAAACATCTTCAAGACAACTGGACAGTGTTTGAAGGTGAGAAATTTGGCCTAAAGGCCCATGAAATGCAGTCTTTACAGCTAAAGCACAAGATTTAGGTGCAAGATCAGAGTTCAGGTCAGTTCAGCTGGCTGTTGAAGTCGCTTAATCCTTCAGTTTTCTCAGTTTCATCACTATCTGGTATGGAAGTTAGGGTAGGTTGTGAATTGTGTTCAGGTTACTGTTACTGCAAAATGATGTAGGTTTTTGTGTCTAAATTATAGCATTATGACTGTTTCACACAGACAACTTATCACAGGGATGTATCTAAACTCCCCTTGACACAGCTCCTGGAGTATGTCTTGCTGCTGTGGTACCAAACGCTGTCCTTTGTCTTCTTGTCTCTTACCTGGGCGTGACACTTTATCAGAAGTATGGTGGGGACAGTAAGAATGGAATAGCCGTGGAAGGAGCACCTTGGCTGTAAAGATGGGCCATTCAGGTCTGTCTTGGCAAGGCAGATTATCTGAAGCTTGCTGTGGCTGGAGGATGTGACCCTGGATGGTGTCACAGAGGAAATTGATTGGTATCAGGGCTGGTTCATTTTGTTCTTGACTTCTGCCCCACCCCCAGTCTCTGCCAGAAAAATAGTACATAGTGTGCTAGTTCAGAAGCACCCTATGTTTCCAGATTTTTTTGAATTTAAAAGCCACCCAACTTTATTTAGAAGCTGAAATTATGGCAGTGGTATCTGTGGGT
>Ga0181612_107358_pt1 | contig 15576 bp, 11 predicted proteins | sample HoacroProtozoa21_FD_119630 | JGI IMG/M metagenome (GOLD analysis project Ga0181612, IMG submission 119630) | Hoatzin crop microbial communities from Cojedes, Venezuel. Combined Assembly of Gp0051906, Gp0051904, Gp0051908 | reverse complement strand
TAATCAAGAAAAAAAGGCAGAAGTCACAAAAAAAAAAAGACATGGTAAAAAGTACAGAGTAGACATCTGGCTGAACTAATAAGAGTCTCACTGCTTTTATATTTCTTCCTCTGTACTCCCTCTTTCTCAGAGTTCTCCCTAAAATCTTCAAAGCACAATGTTATGCTGAAGGGTGGTTTGGGAAGCTATCTTCCAAAAGATATTTGGAAATTACTCTGTTGCACTTTCATATACGTTCCGCTCAACAGGTGATTCTGAAGTTCCTAGGACAGATGGTGGATGCTTTGTTTTATATACATAAACAAAATATTTTCCACAGGTGAGTAGAAATCTTGTGCTCTTTGTCTGACAGGTCTTTGTTCTTTGCAGTGACTGTTGGTTCAGCACAGCTGTTCACTTAGAGGCAGCAAATTTTACTGTTCCAAGTGGGGAAGAAGGAGGTAGAAGTTCTAGACTTCATGTATAGATTAGTTTTCTGTGACTTCTGAAGTCATCTATTTCTTGAGTTTTGTCTACAGTTATCCATTTGAGTGAGATGTTCTGTCTTTGGTTTTTTGAATGTGCTAAAATTCTAATATTAATATTAGAATATTGACCGTATCTGTTAATGCTTACATTTTGGTGGCTGTGATGGACAAGGTATACTTTGTGTATCTAAAGAAAGACATAACCATTTCATTCCATGTTCAGATACATTTGTGTCACAATCACAGATTTTAAAGCATTTCACAGTAAAACAAGAAAATAATTGTATTTCAGTTGATTATCACTTTTGTGTTAAAAAACCCCCACCAAAACACAAGCAAAAAACCCCTCAACTCACCACCACCCTACCCACCCCACCCCCCAAAAAAACCCCAAACCTTCTGATGTGTAAAGATACTGGGAACCTGTAGTTATATATCAGTAGACTCTTGAATTTCACAGACTGACAGAAAATGTTTGTGTTGCAGAAATGTCAAGCCATCAAACATACTTGTGACTGGTGAAGCATCCTTCATGCTTAGCGACTTCAGTACAGAAACACTTATGACAGATGAGATGAAATGGAAAATAAGGGTGGAAGAAAGTAAATACTTGTTTTACTTTTTTTTTACTTTATTTTTAAAAGATTCAGTTGTGGTGGATATTTTTAGTGCTTGGAGAAAAATCAGCTAAAGAGGGAAAAATTATCTTCCTTCCCCCTTCTCCGCATTACACTGTTTGCCTTCTAAAGTATGAATAGGATATTCATAGGCAGTTGCCTGCAGCATTAATTGTGTTCATGACTGAAAACTATAGGTATGTCTGAGTCTCAGAACGGTGCAGCAGATACAGTTGGAATCCTTTTTAGCTTGATACATATGCAGTAACATTTTAGAAAAGTATTCATTAGTTATAGTGTGTTTCTTAGTCTTGTGTGGCATATCACCAGTAAAAAATGTCTAATCTCTACAGGATATATCAAAATTATTTTTAGACATAAAACAATTGCCTGAGGCTCGTGCATGTGAAAGCAAAACCTGTATATAGTACAATGTCAGCAACATTACCATAAGGTTCTTATTTTGACAGATAGCAAGTCTTGGATGGCTCCAGAAACGTTTGGTTTTTCTTTTACTGAGAAATCTGACATCTGGTCTCTAGGTTGTATTCTACTTGACATGATCACCTGCTTTGTTCTGAATGTATGTAGTATCATTTCATTATAGATTTAAAATGTCATTGGCCCACCAGGGTATCTCTAAGCGAGTGTGTGAAAGTTCTTCTGATACTTTACAGGCAGAAGAGATTATTTCATTACTGCGGGATATTAGACAGGATACCAGCCGTCTTGAGGGAGTTCTGACACTAATGCGAAACGAAGATAACAGCTCTTTGCCTTTATTTCCAATTTTATTTATGATGCTACAGATTCAGCCCAGCATGAGACCCACAGCAAAGTGAGTTCTTTATTATTTTTTGTCCTAAACTCTACCTGCTTCACAAAGATGGGAATGTTAGCTACTGTTTGAAAGAGATGGAGTCAAGGTTGTTGATCTTACTGCCTCAACAAATTGTGTTATTAAAAAAGTCAGACACTTAGTGTTCATTAGAAGTAGGCATTCTGATGTGCGTAGGTGTCCTTTTTTGAAGAGTTACATTATAAAATCATGTTATGCACAATTCTGAGCCATTAACTTGAAGCCTAAGCACGGCTTGTTCAATGTAAGCTCTATTATTAGCTGTTTTGATGTAAATTGTTTAGTTTCCATCAAAAGTAATCCAGTCCTCAAAGAAGTATTATTAACTTTTTGTATCAAAATGAAACAAAGCCTGTTGATTTTTTTCTTTTCTTTTCTTTTTTTTTTTTTTTTTTTTTGCAACTTACTGGTTCTAACTTATTGGCACTGCTTTTGTCTCTTGTAATTCTAGGGATCTGACTGATGTTCCATTTATTAGGGAATGCCTGACTGTTGCTGGTGCCTCTGCAGTAAAACTGAGAAAGTCTTTGCCTCCCAAAATAGTAGATGTGCTCCTTGAAGGAGGAATTGAAAGTGTTCTGGGTAATAAGGAAAATAAGATTAATGTAGTGGTGATTTTTGTAGAAAATAAACCCATGTGTTTTCCAGTCAGCATGTACTCTACTTGAAAATGAATTACTGGACATTCGTTTTACTTGAAATAAAATGGCAAATGCCAAATACACAGATTATACAGGTGAATTGTAACACGTTGTAATAGTTAAATGTTTAATGCATTAAGGGAAAAGTTTTTCTCTTTTCAACAATCAAAAATTACATTATTTTCATTTATATGAATTCACATCTTGCACAAAAGAGAGAAAATTTGAGTGCTTTTTATAAGTGTGTGTATCAAATGGTTAGAAGAATTTTCTTGATTTATGTAGAATTCATGCAGGCTTTCTGGGATGTAGAAGAAGTACAAGCTAAAGCCATTCAGCACTTTGCCAGCTATATAAGAGATAAAAGTGGTAAGACACCATTTTATTAATTTATTTATTCTGCTCTTTCATTACATTTTGAGATAATAGGAAGCAGAAAAAAATTCTCGTGACAATAAATGAGAATGGAGTTGCTCTCTTCCTATTTCTCATTTTTGGAAAGTACCAGAATAGGCCACCAGCTGATGTGATTGTATTGGTCCTTGTTTTGTAAATGCTTTTGTTGAACAGCAGAGGTGTTTTACTGGATCAGAAAACTGAGCACTGGAAAAAAACTTAGTGTTATTTTGATTGGCAACGAAGCTGAATTGGCACACTGACATTTGAGGAAGGCAATTCATATCAGCGTTGAGGCAACTTGGGGGTAATGCCCAGGGCTGTAAGACTGAGAGAGCAAAAGGAAGCTACACGTGTCTAGTGAAGCTGTGTGAGTGAAGACTGTGTATTTTCTCCCAGCATCTGCACATTTTTCAAATTAATCTTTCGGATCAAGATTAATGTTTTCAAAGCACACGTTAACTCAGTTATAGAATGTGCTGTCATTTTATACTGATAGCATTTTAGTGCTGGCCTTGGCTTATGATGTCAAAACACAGGGGTGTTCATATCTGTAATCGATAAGGAAAAAGATAATTTGTTTTTTCCTTAGTTACCTATATTTTCAACTCTGTTACTGAAGAAATCTTTAGTCAGTAATACAGCAGGCTTTGGTTATAAATAACAAAATGAATGCATCTTCGTGATTCTCGTTCAATCCTATTGACAGCAGTACAAGGCTGTGCTTGTGTCTGACTTGTTTGGCGCTTCTGCACCATGGCTTACCATGACTGATGCTCACATCTTTGAAGGGGCTCAGAATGGATCCCTAAAAACCATCCAGTTTTTCCTCAACACTTTATCACATATTTGTGGATACACTGAACAGCCATATTAGCCATTCCAAAAGCTTACAGTCTTCCTAGAACTAGGAGACCTGGTGAAATACTTTACTCCATAGGTCCTGAAAAGCATGGTTTTGGGCACCTGCACAATGCTGTACCCCACAACTTGCTATGTGACCAGTGAACAATGCCAGTGTGAATTAATGAGGAACGTGCTGGCTACACTTAGCTTGCGTGGCCTTGCAGCTGTCTTTAATAGAGACATTTCCCATAGAGACTACAAAATTCTTTCTGTATTGTTCCATCTATACTTGCATTTTGTGCTCTTTGATTCAAGAATGTTGTTCTGCCATATCACATCGTCCATAGGGACTCAAATTTGTTTGAAACTGGAACTCTTGTCTTTTGGAGTATAGATACCCACTGAGCATTCTAAGCTGTGTAACTGAATGTTGTCTCAAATAATTTATTTTCCCTACAGCCTTGCCCTATCTGCTAACATTCACGGAAGTGGTCACTTCTGCTATGAAGACTCACGTAGATTCTCTGAAGTTACAAGTAGATGGTTGCAGTTTATTGCTTGAAATTCTTAGTCAAGGTACAGTTATGAGACTTCCAAGTTATGCTGAGTAATGCAGCCTATCCCTTGTAAAGTCAGATGTAGCGTATAAGGTTTGAAATGGATTCAGTAATGATTTTAGGAGATTAATTTAAAGTAATAGAAGAATGTAACCAGCTTTAAGAAGCATCTGGATTCTCACGGACTTTCTTCAGGACTGACATACATGAATTCTGTTAGTGTTAATTTTAAATACAGGCTACTGATCTTAGCCTACCAAGTTTGTTTTCATGCTATGTAGAGCGTTACAAGAGTGCATAAATAGGAGGCTCTCGGTGTTCTGGCATTTGAATTTCAAACCATGAAAGTGTTTTTTGGTCTCTTGTGTTGTCCCTGCTGTCACTTGCTTGACAATTTACCTGATAATGATACAAGCTTGAAAATAGTACAAATTGTGTTTCAGAAAAATAAAATTGAAAGTGATTTTTGGATATGTGTGAAGAAATGCTGTTAATTGAATATTTCACTTAGCTGACAGCAGGGGATTCAGACTTCATTCAGAGGCACTGAAATCTTTGTTCTGCTCAAATGTTTACTTTTGACAGCTCTAGAACAGGATGTGGTGATGGCCCTGAATGAGAATGTGACCAGCTCTCTGTTAGACACAGTGAGAAAGCACTCTGAAAATGAAGAGTTACTTTCATTGGTCTGCACACTGTTGATGATGATTTCAGTCAGTGGTGGGTCACCTTGTTCATTTTTTGGGGAATATTTTTGTTTCTCTGTTTATAATCCAATCCAGAATATAAGGCAGAACTCGTGACTTCACTGAGAGATGTGGATGTCTGTAGGTATTAGTTTAATAGTAGTAATATCGGTAAGATTGACTAGATAGTGGTAAGATAACACTCCTGAAAGTACAAGATACACTGCCGAGGCTTCAGGTACTTACAGAATTATATGTATTAGAGGGGTCCTGTGTTTCATCCTGTTTTGGAAATAAGCACAAGCTGTGCAAAAAGTAGTGCTTGGGAAAATGAGGGCGTAGAACCTGGATTCTATTTTTGGCTGTGCCATAGTGAATTAAAACCATTTCACCTAATTTCTCTACTTTGTTTTTTCTCCTGAGTTTGTAATTGCTAAATATTTATAGTATTTTTTACTTGTTTTCAGTGTCAGTTCAACAGTCATCAGAAGACTGTTTTTATAAATGGTGACAAAAGGATTTAGCAGCAAGGGGATAATCTTAAAAAAAAAAAAAAAATTACGAAGTGTCGTGTGCAACTAAACTTGCCGTCTAAGACCAAACTATTTTTATACAGTGTTTCCTAATTCTGAAGCTGAGGTAGCTTGAACTGCTAAATTGCAAACATTTGAAAAATAGTAATTTATACCTTCTCAGTTCCTTTTCTGCTCTGTAAATTTCAGATCTGTAAGGAAAAAGGATGGCCAGATTTCTGTTTGAAAGGGTCACTTGTGCTAAACGCTGTGCTTAAGTGCACCTTTTTAAAGAATTCTGTCTGTTCTTTTGCTTTCTTTTGTCCAGCTGATGGTATCATGTTACTAGTTTATCACCATTTAAATATGGTTAGTAGTGCTGTCTGTTGAAAAGACAGTGAGTAGGACAGAAATATCAGATTCTACAGAATTTATTTTTCTGCGTTTTCCAGAAGTTGCTGCAGAGAATCTAAGGAAAGCTGGAATAATTCCAGACCTTCTGTCAATTTTAAGAAATTTTCTTCATAATGAAAAGATCTGCTTCTCTTGCTGTGGAGTTCTCTGGAGCCTGGCTGCGAGTGGTAAGTAGAACACAGCAAGTATTGTGCCTAGACTCACGTGACTGAGAGGCAGCAGGTACTGTGCCTAACTGACTTCAGACATTCCTGTTGCTGTGACAGGATGTTTCTTCATTCTCCCATTCTGGAGAGACGTCTTCACAGCACTCCTAGAATAAGTGATCCAGAGTTAAATGAGAGAAAACTAAAACTAATGCAGACTTTTAGCAACTCTTTTTTGTGATAAGGTGTCAAATTTTTACTATTTAGGCCAAGATGTGGCTTATGAACACTGTCAAAAATCAAAGGGTCAACGTAGTTTCTGGTTTGTCAGTCATGTGATTTTGCTCTGCTTTTAGCAGAGGCAGTGCAAACAGCATATTACATTGGGTATCAGAATAGCATTTGGAATTAATAGTATCTTATTTCTTTGCAATCACACTTCTCTTGGCAGCACTGGGCTAAATTTTGAATTGGACGTCTCCTAGAGACTTGCTTTTCCAAAAGAAGTGTGATTGGCAAGGTAGCAAGTGTACTCTTTCGCATTGCCTTAGAACTAAACCAGCATCATCCCACAGTGCTGGAGAGCTGTGGGTGATTGCTTGAGCTGACCCCTTCTTATGAGACCACGGTAGGAGTTTTTTAGGGGATTTGTTCTGTGACATGTTCTTGTATAGGTGTGTGTGGTGTGCTAATCATCAAGGAAGGCTGAAAGCACGGAATGTGCACAATTACACTTGTGTGTTTCGTTCCCTCTGTGCAACAAACCCCCCATTGAATTTATGTGACCAGCTAAATATCCATACTGCAGACCGTATTCTGTCAAAAAGGTGGTTATTTGTGGAGGTTGCTTGCTGTGATCCCCATGTATAATTTAAATGGCAAAGAAAGCTAGTTCCTGGAGAAGTTCAGCTTTCTGCAATAAACGTTGTTATTTATTAGTCCTGTAAAATTTGTTTTGTTGTTGTATGTTTTAGATTCTTCTCTCTGCTGTTGCCCATACTAAAGTAATATTGCATTACTCCAATGCCATCACCCCGACAAAATTTGACATGCAGTGTGTTTATGATATTATTACTTGATTAAATAACTCTGATGCATTTCCTTTTTGTTACGGTAATTCAGAAAATGTAGACCAAGCACTGCTGAAAAGTGCTGTCCCTGTTACCTCTGCGGTCCTTCAAGAGCACCTCCAGAATGGAGCAGTTACGGAGTCTGCTTGCTCGGCTCTGTGGGCTTTGTCACTCCAAGGTGTGTTTCCCAGTCTCCTTGTCGCTTGTGCAGGGAAAAAAGCTGGTATGCCAAACGTGCCTGTCTGTCTGTAGTGATCCTTGAAATACAGGCTGCTTGGCCTCCGCAGGCTCTGCAGATGGCAGCAGAGTTACGAACTTGCATCCTCTCTTAGCCAGTCTTCATGCACTTGCTCTCTAACACTCCCTAATGAAGCTATTTTTGATGAGCTGTAGCAATTCTGTAACTAGATAGTGCTGATGGGTACTATAACGACGGGCAGCTACAAGAACCTCGTTGTGCAGAGCATTCTCTCTGGCTTCTCTCTTAAGCCCAAGAATCCCATTTGTGTTACTCCTTTGAACACAGTGTTAGTGTTGTGCAGCGTGGGCTGGGAGGTTTGTGTTTATGCCATTTGCTTTGTAAATTGGGAACACTATTTCAGATTAAAAAAGAAAATGCATATCCCTTTCACTATCATGTGCACTAAGGAATGCAGCCTTGCAGTACAACTCTGTCTTGTTTCTTCCTCATGCAAGAATATTGCCATATGTTTGCCTACTACCTGGTGCTTGTGCCATCATTCCACTAGGAAGAGCTGAATAAAACAACCTAATGGATCTCGTTTCTAGTACCCACCAGCAGAATAGGCTGAGTATTCAGGACTCCCCATTCCTTTTGGCTTGGAGAATGAGTGGGAATCTGACATAGAAGATGTATCAGAAATTTCTTCTAGACCTCTGGATCATGATAGGACTTCATTGGGCCTTTTTTTACTGCAGTACAGGTTTTCATATGCTTTCTTTGTAACTTTTATTGCATAATTAAAAAGTCCTTTCAGAAGCAGGAGGCAGAAGCTGAAATGCTGATGAGTGTTTTAAAGGCTTTTGAGTATATTGAAGTTTGAGGGATTTGTGTGTTGTTTCTCATTTTTTTGTGTTTATAGGTTGTGTAACTGAAAATGAATATGAGCCCACAACCGCGCTTCTGCTGGATGCGCTCAGGATGAACCCAGAAAGACCAGTGCTAGTGAAGAACGCCTGCCTGGCATTAGCAAGCCTTCTAAGGCTATCTGGTAACATTCAGCAATTCTTTTATTAATTGCACGTCAGCTCAGAAGTGGATGTTTCTGTATAGCTGAAGAGTTCATAGTGGGATTGGGATTGACATCTGCCCTCCTGAGTTAATCTTTTCTTACAGGACTGGAAGAGGAAATAGTGAAATTGGAGGTGTGAATTTTTTTCTTCCCACAGACCCAGCATGCACGTCTGAGAAGTGTTAGATCAGCACAGTACAATAACTACAATCTATTAGTAACTTGAGAATGCTTTGTTACTTCTTTTATGATGAAGTTGTTTCAACTGTGTAAATGGGTAGAGCTCAATCAATGTGAAAATAGTAAACATGAAAATACCACTTCTGTCATGCGTGAGTTTTGGCTGCATATATGGTCTTCTACTTGTTGCCCAGATACACTTCAGAACAGCTTTAAGGAAGGCTGAGTGTAATGGACATGACTTCCTGGAAAAGTACTACATGTGTGCTAGCTGGAGCAGGGGACTGGAAAGCAGATAATGCAGCCTGCAGCTACCAATTAGCCCAGCAGTGTTTGTCTCCCTTTCAGAAATACCAGCTTTGAGATTTATAATGGACTCAAAAGGCAGTGGAATAAACCTGATCAAAAATGTCTACTACCTTCACTTCGATGACCCAGAAGTGGTGGAAAATCTCTGTATGCTGATTAACGAGATGGTTCAGTATGGTGAGATGGTGGTGGTGTTTGTCAAGTCTCTTCCTCTCCCCGACCCCCATTAAGATAGTAAAGAAAGTCGTAACAGCGGCTGCTCAGGAACATGTTAGTTGCTTTCAGGAAAGACTTGCTGTACATCTGTCTGAAAAGGGGGATGAACTGGGACTGAGAATTCATCCCACTACTTGAATAATTACACATGTCCCTCTGATGTTATAATGTTATAACTTCATTTTATCTTTCCTATTGTTTGTGTAGATCTGTCCCCTCCCTGCTCTCCTTTAGCTGCTGCTGAAACCATTGGCAGTTGTACCCGTAACCATAAATCATCCTGTTTATTTACATTGCAGATGACGTTGTGCTGGATATGCTGTCCCAGAAAATGGAAGAACTGCTGTCTGAAATAAAAAGCCGGTTTCCATCTAGCATGGTATGTAGAAGTGACTGCGATGGTAAAGGGTGGATGCTTAGTATACTATTTCTGATTATGGATTTTATCATTGTCAAATAGCTGCAATTACATAGTGCAGAAATTTACAGAATTGTGTATATGGGGAGAAGAGTGAGTTTGTAAGAACAATTCTTACTACCGAAAACAAGTAGTTGGAAGTTTTTTTTTCTTTTCACTGTAATTTTTAAAAACTATGTTCTGGTCTCTTGCAACATTACATTGCATTAATTTACTACATTCTTCACACCAAAACATGCTAAAGTTTACAGGAATAAAGCATATTACATCCAATTATTTTTGCTTTATAAGTAACATCCTTTAAAAAAACAAAACCCACAGCAAAACCAACAAACCCTTGTGACAGTTTGCCTGAAAATTTAACTTATATTAAATTCCAAGAAATCATACTGAAAAAAAGGTAACTGTTGAAACACCAGAAAGAGCAAACTTATTTGAGCTATTTAAGGTGTTACATTAATATTTCCTTTGCAATGGCTTGCTGTCAAGAAACTAGTAATTAGAAGTTTGTTCATCAAAACAATAGACTGTTTTGCTCTTTTTAGTTATGCATTTAGCCTGTTTACATAATTCGTCTCAAGGACAGTTACACGCAAACTTGTCCTCCAGTTCTCCTGCAGGCACTGCCTGCTCCACTTGAATGGCCACTGCAGCTATAAGGTAGTGCAGAAAAAAAGAATCCCACAAGAGAACCAAGCTCCCTTTTCTGTTGCAAACCTAATTCATTGTTCCCGTGTCCCCTGTTGACAGGCAGCGCAGACAGCCAAGGCCAGAACACTCTCGTTCTGGCAATGCCGTGTGCGACGTGTAACTGCTAAAGCTCCAAAACCCATTGCTTGTTACCTTCCAGTATCCATGTAGATTATTTAAATCGTAGCAGTAGTGTCCAGTCTGGTAATTACCATTGCTTTGGATTTTGCAGAATTGGACCACACATGTTTAAAATACAGGCTACTTTAAAGACTTGTTAGACACAGTGTGTTTATTAATAAATGAATATAAAAATAAGTCAAGCAACAAGGTAATCTTGTATTTGACAATTCTCACATTTCTCTCCAGGAGATAATGACCCTTGTGGATGCAACGCTTTTGAAACTGCAGAAGTAGAAGAAAATTTTTTTGTATAAGAAGACTTATACGCTTCTCATTCAGATATAAAAGCTTGGATCCTCCATAAATACTTTAAAAGATCTTTCTCATCAGAAAGATTAATATTGGGCCATTAATAATATACAAACAGTTATATATTCTGTTGATTTAGGTACCACAACTGTGAAACTAACAGCAATAATTAAGAATTTACCTTACTTTGTAGACTTTAAAATATTTGAAATAAAAGATTTTTAGTCTTGGGAGTTTCAGCAAAGCAATGACAGTTTCTTCCTTCATCTATCATAATTTAACAACTTTTTTTTTTTAACTTATTCAGCGTGTATTTCCTTTGCAGAAATATAACTGATGCAGGCATTTGTTAAAAGTATTGTTTAAACACAGGAGTAGGCATAGGTACCATCCAGAAGGGGCTGCTAGCAGTATTCCCGTATGGCAGCATTCACGCACCAGGTTAGGAAGCATTGTCTTTTCACTCATTTTACGAAGTAGCTGCTGTCAGTTCTGAGTTATTGCTAAATTTGCCCTGGAATGTGACATGAAACCAGCAAATGCTGCAGATAAAACAGGGTGGAATCATTCAAGTTTTACTATTTTTGTCATTAGATTTGTTCTTAACAGCGGCTTCCCACTTCTTTTTCTCCAGGGTGTACAGTCTCATAGCTGCTTGTGCATCCTGAATCTAAAAGAGACCAGAACAAACAGAAGGCTTAATGAAACATAGCTGACATGGCTTAAGAACATTATTGGTAATAAGCAGCTAAATTTTCCGTCATTTTAATACATACTTTCAGTTAACATTTCATAATCTCTTCGGCTTTAGGTTCTGTGACTAGTGGAAGGGGATGAGTATGTGTTCAGAATGCATGGCCCACCACAGGGCTATGCACTTCTTTCTCATCCTGACTTGGAAAGCAATAATGAAAAAACGCTCGATACGGTATCTTGGAGATACCCTCACCATCTGTCCTGCTGCTTCAGTTCATTCCTCTATGATACCCTCCTGTCCACTGAAAGAAAGGAACTAACTGCTGAGATGCAGTAATAGGCTCTCACACGATTTTATCCAACCCGCCGTAGTACAGCGGTGCAGAATGCTGCTTTTAAGGTAAGCAGTCAATACCTGAGAATCACTTTTTTCCCTAGGGATCTTAACAAGAATTATTATTTAAACAAAATACAGTTGACTTGTGCAAAAGAAGTTTATGAAAATAAGGAAATAATCCAAGTGGTATGAGACACATAACGGTAAGCAAGTGTCCATGACAACCCTGCTGCATGCTGGTGTCCAAGCAGAGCTTGCTAGCTTTCAGTGAGAGGCTGGAATGAAGCCACAGCATTTGGAACTGAACCCAGATCCTAGAGCTAATGTGTAGTACGTTGTTCACCCACCCAAAAATGTGTGTTCTGATGAGATACATACCGAGCAGTGCTCTGATGTCTGCACCTGAACATCTAGCAGTCTCTCACAGAGCAGTTTCAATGATGGCCGTCCGGTCTAGAAACAGAAAAGACAGAATCAAGCTGTCTTGCACTACTTGAAATATATATATACACACAGATGTGTGTGTATATATATGAAAATACTAGTTTAAGTGTATTCCTCAAAGTATAGCACATCTCCACTTCTACTGGTGAACTTTCAAGAATAATTCATGAATTATGAGATTTATGTGTGTGCTGCTGAGAGGATTTTATGTTTATTTACCATAACCCTAAGATTTATGTTTGAGGTGCTTTGTTGTGAAAAAGAAAACCTGAGTATACAGTTACAAAACTTAAAATATCTCCCTATAATGTGAACCTTTACTCCTGCAGTCTAAGCAGAAACTTGAACCCATCTGTTTTTTTTTATATCCCTATGGAAAGGATACCATTAAGATGATCGCGTAAGCCTTACTGTGAGTAGAACTCTACCATCTTATTTGTTTCCAGAAAAGCATTATAACGACGATGCAAGTGCTAAAGAATGGGAGAGCCACTGAATTTTGTGCACAATTATTACTGGTAATGTTTGTATTGAACTAAGTAACTTATTGATACATTTCAAACACTAAGGAAACATTCAACAAGACTAGTATTTTCCAATGACAAAAAGCAGGCATTCCTCTCAGGCAGGAGAGGAGGAACAGGCTCAGGCAGAGGCAGGTGCAGGAGGGAGCTTGCAGCCGGGAGTCAGCAGCTCATGAGTCCGTTAATTGAGATGCACCTTCCTGTCAGCTTCTTACCTTGACTCTCTGTCTGAAAGGCTTGTATCTTTGCGTGTCACGGATTTTCTTCTGGGGATGATCAAGAAATAGGACCCAGAAGAAATTACATTTCCAGTCCAAAGCGTGCTGTTGCATGGAAATCTCTACAGCTGAATGTGCAGCTTCCTGCTCCTTCCTTCCATCTGTTGTAAGCCATAGTTCAAAGCGATGAATGGGCAAGACCAAGATCATCCAGACACTGGCTGGATTCAAGACCCACAGTTCCACTCAGCATGAGAAACAGAACTGAATCTGGAGGCACTACTTGTGGAGACTACCTGCAGTGCTGGTACAGCGTAAGATGCCTGTCTCAGTAACGCTGACCAGACTGCTGAGCTCTGCGGGCTAAGCAAAGCATGCAAAAGGCTTTTTCATCATTCTGTTTCCTTCCTGGCTCTTTAGTAGGCAGATCTGTGCTATTGGCAACAGAGTTTACAACTGGAAGAACTTTAGTGGGCACGTGACTAGGGCTATGCTTGAGGCAGCATGAAATAACAAGAAACTGAGGTAACGGTGATAAAGCTGTAGCTTCTAGGAGTTCAGATGTTTTCATCTGATGCAGGAAGATGTACCAGAATTTAATCAGTTTTAAATTTAGGAAGACCTGTCTTCAAAATAACAAATTCGCAGCCACCTACCTTTAGATCATTGCGTAAAGCATGTCCAACTAAAATCCTTCCCTTCAAGATGTCAGCGACCTCCTTCTGAACTGTTTTAAAATCTTCACCTGAAAACAACACACAACGGAACGCTTTCCATTAGATGCGTAAGACAACTAAGCAAACTACAGTTAAAACCCTGCATCTTTTTTGTGAAGGCAACTGGGTCCTTGGGACTGTAGTTCTACAAATTTGTACAGTTCACCAAGTCCTCTACTTGTTACATGAGCCTAGAGAATTCCCTGAAGAGCACTGCACTGAAAGGAAATAAACTTCCTAGAAACCATAATCCACGAGTTAATTTCTTCTAGGGCATTAGTGACCACGCTGTAAAAAGGCTGCCTTCCCACCACTTTTCTTAGCATTCAGACTACATTTTATTTTCCGCTTCCCAAAACAGGTCTAAAACTTCTCCAAGCTCAGCCAGTGAGGCTTCTGTGATAGCCTGTTAAATTCTCCCTCCTTAAAGAACATTTCTGGGGAAAAAAACCTCCTACCTGTATTTATATTCTCAGGGCGTATGCCACTAACAGCTGTTCTGTAATCGGTCACCTCTTCCGTAGGCTTGACGTACTTGTCATAAACGCACTTTCCAAACTGGTTCACGATGGACACGCGAGCCACAATGCTGTCTTCACCCTTGGGTCCCACTCCCACCATCTCGCAGTCCATGGCTACAGCTCGTGTCAGCCTGAAAGAGAAAGGACAGCCTGGTGACCCCTCCATCACAGGGACGCATAGTGGAGTTTCCAAGGTTCACGCGTTGATACGAACGGGGAAAACTCGGCAGTTTGTCTGTCTGCAGACTCAGGGAGACGTCACCTTACACTGTGCACCTGCAAACCACAGTTGTTAGAAGATAATCTCGATGCCATCCTTCCTGCTGGAACGCCACTCACCCTTCCGAAGCCTTTTCTTTAACCAGCGCCTGCTCCACAGACTTTTTGTGTCGGTCTGGTTCAAGTCCCAGATTTTTTCTAGCAATTTTTGCTGCTTCAGGTCCTATTGCAGCTTCAATATCTTTTGGATCGACGTCATCAAACCAGATCTCAGGCCTGATAAGCACAGATTTAATTACAGTTAACAATCAGTCTTGCATCTTTATAGTGTAGAAAAAACGTATTCATTTTTTAAAATCAAGAAATTAGCCCCGTGAAAATTACTCTAGTGCTGTCACCTACGCAAGTTCGTTGCTGTATCTGGGAAGCAGGGGCAGCATGTGTCTTATTTCTCCCAAAATTTAGTCTGGAAGAGTGCAAGCTGTTCTGAATCCGCTGCTCTGTGCTCCTTACGTACACCTCCCACAATAAATATTCACACACATGTACGACGCCTGCAGTACTCACTCTTTGGGTTGCTGCTCCGCAGGTTCTTCATCTTTCCTCCTCTTATGTTTTACATCACCTTTCTCCTGTAAAATATTGCCGCTTTTCTTTTTTTCTTTGCTGCCTTTTCCACCGCTTTTGGTGCCGTTTACATTCTTCTCTGTTGCAACCCTCGTGGGTGTTGGCTTAGCCAAAGCAGGGCTGTCTTTAGCAGAACCACCGTCCCTTTCATTTCTGGGCTTGGCCTTTCCCACGTTCCCGTTGACAGCTGGGACTTCGTGGCTGTTTCCTGCTTTGGGTGGGTGCTGCTTTCTGGGGTGCGTTTGACACGCCGGGAGGGGCTCGTGGGACCGATTTGCCTTTTGTTTCAGTACCTAAAACGACAAAGAAGGACAAAAGGATTATCTCTCTCCGTTTTGGACCCCGCCATCGTTCCGGAGGGCTCCTGGTGTCCTCGGTGCCAAGCGGCCCTGCGTCCCACCAATGCAGCGGGGCGCCCAGATCCCTGCCGGCAGCACTCACCGACTGACACGAAGATGATTATTATTTTTATTTTAATTACTACGTACAAGGTGGCACTGCGTTCCCTGGCAGCGGAGCCCCGGCCCGCCGCGGGGGCTGGCCCGGGCGCACCCCCCCGGCTCCC
>Ga0181612_170768_pt1 | contig 15579 bp, 7 predicted proteins | sample HoacroProtozoa21_FD_119630 | JGI IMG/M metagenome (GOLD analysis project Ga0181612, IMG submission 119630) | Hoatzin crop microbial communities from Cojedes, Venezuel. Combined Assembly of Gp0051906, Gp0051904, Gp0051908 | reverse complement strand
TTCACCACTCTTCCTGTTTGTCTCTGCAAAATTACATGACAGATGACTCTTAGCTAGTTTCAGCTTTGCTAATAATTTGAATGGCAACCACTTTCTTGCATGGTCTGGGGAAGAATAGTGTCTCACTCTAGAGTGATGCCTGAGTGCCAACGCTGCTGCCCAAGTGCTAGAGGCAGGAAGTGCAACTGCTAGTCCATGAAAGAGTGAAAGTGACTATCTACACAGAGCTGTTTACATTTTACAGACTTACAAAGCATATTTAGGCTTCTAAATCCAAAGTATATAACTAACTTCTCAAGGATTTTGGAGGGAGTCTAGCAGCTTTAATACCTTTACACATCTTTCCAGAACCACTGGCAAACACACATAGCAAAAAAAAAAAAAAATTAAAAAAAAATCAGGTGGAATTGAGTTTTTCACAGCTTTGAGATGTCAGAATCTTTTAAGTCTCAGAAATCTCAGTCTCCTGGTTGCCACAAATCAATGAAAGCCATAGCCTCATTCACTAAAGAAGAGGAAAATGACACGGAGAATACCAGAACCTGTTGCTCAAATATACAAATTCACCTTGATATCATATGCTGCATACAGCACCAGACAAGTTGTCTGTCTGCAGCACAGTGTACACATCAGCTTCTATTCTTCATAGCTCTAGAGTGGCAGCAGTATGACATGGCAGAACCAAGGGTTAATAGCTCTGCTAACTTCTCTACAAACCCAGAAATCTATGCTCAGCACTATGTTCTATGCTATGTGTGCTGTATTTTTAAAGCACATTTTAAAGCACATTTCTCTGTAAAAAATTTATACTATTTTATGTTCTAATTCAAGCAGAAGTTAAAAGTTAGATGCAGGCTGTCAGAAATCAGATGACTTGTGCAGGAGGTGAGATAAAACAATCAGAATGGTGCACTATGCAAATAAAAGCTTGGTATTAATAGGTTTGCTTGCAGTAATATGGGTCAAATTTGACCATCTTGCAATGCTTAGCACCTTACTTTGCCTGTGAACCTACTGCTGTAATGAGTAAGGCTGTGTGAAGAATGACGTGCTGTTCCCCACCAGTGTGACAGCACGTGTTGCACTGCAAAAGGATATGCATTCTCCCTGAACTGATATCAGTAACAGAAATGAACAGACCTAAGGTGGAGCTCAGAAATCCCAGCTACCTCCAAGGCAGCTCCCAGCAACTAGGAATGTTCAGCACATACTCTGCCGTATGTGAGAAAGGCCCAGCATCATGCCTTTTTACTCAGAACAGAGAAGGCAGTTTTTTTACAGCTTTTCAGCTTCCCCCAACAAAGTATCCCTTCTATAGTTTCCTCACAAATGTGAACTGAGCAAGACGACTACCAGGACAGAAAAGAAAGGCCTATGCAAAAAGAAAAATCTGATCAAGTGAACAGAACAGTCTTTTTTTCTTTTATCATTCTTATTTCTCACCATTATGTTGTCACTTTTACCATTTTATGTTCTCAGAAGTTTACAAATAAATGCTTAATACCAGCTCAAGCTACTAAAGACAACTTTAGGAAAGGCTTAAAGTGAAAACTGAATTTCCAAGTTCGTGCTCTAACAAAAGTAAGGTGTTCCTAATGGCACTCAGGGAGCTTTTGCAAACTCAAAGGCCATCTAGTGGCTAAAGTTAAAAATTACACATTTTTAACACGCAATATTCAAGTCATATCCCCCATCAAACAATGGCACAGGCACTTCTACACAACAGACCTGTTCATTGATACTAAAGAACAGGAAGTGTTTGAAGTGGGAAAGTATGTCATCGTTTGAAAATAAACATAGGGTTTTTTGGAAGTAAGGACTCTATCAGAATGGCATCAGCAGAAATTCCTAGCACATGCTAAGCTCAGAACCTCCTCTTCCATGTCCTCCCCACTTGAGCCTTGAATGCAACACAGATCTATTTCCTGCTGCTGGGTGTTTACAGGAATGCCTGCGTTAGTTAGTCTCAGTGTCACTAGGAAGCACAAGTCCAGTGTTTTGGGATACTATCTAGCAGATGTGCTCAGACCAGCTTGCTTTGCATGCAACCTTTCTCAACGGAGAAACAGGGCAAGGTGCCTGCCCAGTTCTTAAAATTTGGTTGTGCAATTAGTCTAGCAAGGAGAACAGCAGGAGGGAGAGTTTGCTCTGATTTCCATCCCAGCCAAGGTCAGAGCCTGCTGATCGTGAAGAATCCATTATACCAAGACAGTATATTGCACTGGTGTTACCACCGGCAGCTTTTACTTCCCATTATGGGCACACTAAGGACAGCTTTTGGTCTGGCAGTCAATTATTGTCAGTCCATCATGGTCATTTTGTACTAGATAGATGGCACAGTCACTCGGGTCACAGAACAGTTCTTGAATGGAAAAAACCCAACCAACATTCCTGGTTGAAAAGCATGATGCCTGGTGTTAGGAGCATAATTTCCCTGAAACTATAATACTAACGTGATACAATAAAGAATCAGGCCTTAATGATCTATGATGAAGTCATACTTAGCCAAAACAGGCTGCATGTAAGCTTATCATAACACAAGTAGATAGAGAAAATCTGTTATACCATCATCTCAGTAGATATCTGTCTGCTTATTTTGTACTAGCTTCCTTGACTAATTTTGTTTATCTTTACTGAATGGTCCCTTAGATTTATACAGACCTACACTGACCACTGCAGGCAGTTACCACTGTAGGCTTTTACTACTGACTCAGTCATTACACAGGACTTTTCAGGTTCAACCTTGAATCTGAAAGCTCACTGTGCTTCCTGTTTTAACAGGCCTAATACAAGTTATTAAAAAGAACAAAGAGTGTTCACCCCATTTTTTTTCATTCTTTTGGCCCAAGACAAAATCTTTAACTGTTTTTTCCCTTTCCCAAGTAACAAGAACTCAAGAGGCAGTATGAAAATCATGCTAATAAGAGAGACATACGGTGCAGTGCTTGTGTAGCGAGGCTTTGAAGTTCGTACATGGTTAAGTGGGATTAAGTCTACATCGGCACTGTCAATGTCTTCCAAATTTACTGCACCAACACGGCCACTGTTTGGATAGAAAGGATATCAAAGATATGTACATTATTCATAAGACAGCTGGTGGAAGCAGCTGAACCATATACTGCATGCTCCAAAATTCTATTTATTTATTAAAACAGTCCACAGGAAAAAACATGGTGATGAACTGCCCTGTGTGCTTGGCATGTCCCAAGATGAAAACAATCACCTGCTGAACTTGCAGCACATAACAAATGACAGCTCTAGTACATATGTGCAGAGAGGAGTCTTGGGAAGAACAGAAATAAAATAGAAATGTACTATCTCTTGTCCTTTTGGCTGTGCCCATGATCAGAATGGGATATCCCCCCAAGGAGGACATAATTGATCCTGATTTCTAGTTTACAGGTAAAAGGCTAGAGTCACTCACAAGCAGAGGAGACTCGGCACACACTCTCCCTTGGCACCAGAAAACACTTTAAGATTAGATAACATAGTCCATCTACAACTCTTGCTTCAGAAAATGAGAGATGGATTGCTTGGGCTTAATCAAAAATGTAGAACGTCGAAACAACCCAGGGATGTTGTACTTGCGTATACAAAGGGATATGACAGGATCGAGAGCTTCGGCTTACACTGTTAAAGACAAAATAGATCCATCACCTTTTTTTCACCAGAGAGAATATTCTGATAGAATATTTATGAGGTCTCAAAAGAGAGGTGGTGACAAGTCAAAGTTCTGCTCTTGGAATGATGCAATGCTCATTTGAATCTGGTAAAAGACCATGGTAAATGATTAGGTTGGCATATATGCTAAATGACCCAGTTTAGCAGGCAGAATTTTTTCTTTTAATCTTCATCACCAGATATTGGGACTTCAGTCAATTCCCTAGGGTTGTATAGGCAAGTTGTCTTTAAAAATGAATGGCATCTCTACTTTTAACACTTTTCTCACTCAGTTCTTGAGAACATGGGAAAAATTAACTTCAGGTCTAAACTTCTCTTTTGCTCTGGCCCTGCAAGCTGCTCTCACTGGCCACATCTATACTATTCTGAAAGAGCAGCATCCAAGAAGCCATAATGACAGTGGTTTTTATCTCCCTGTAGAGAGGTTTTTACATCTCCTGTAGAGGTACCTGTCTCTTGCATTGTATGCCTGACTGTGCCTAGTAGCACACCTGTCCCTTGAGTTTGCCCAAGGAAACCTGCTGGCTCACGGCCTGGAAAGGAGACAAGTTCTAGTTTTCCTTTCTTGCTTTGACCAACCTCCCCTCCTCCCCCATCTGTATTCGGCTCTTATCTGAGCCCTTCTGAACCTCCTGTCACCCTTTACTGGGCTCATCTAAAATGCACCAGTCTGAGATAGAACAGAATAGGTGAAATAGAGAGTAAAGAAAAGACAACAATGCAGAGGTGATTGTTTTGCATTCTACAGACAGCAGATAAAATCTTGAGTTTCTATACATGTATGATTACCATGGTGTTTTCGTAAATGTCGTGTTTAATGAAAACATCAGATGTATGAAGACATGACAATCATTTACTTTACAGATTTCTTCTGTTCTGCTTTTTATATTTAAGTCCCTCACCAGAGAAGCATGTTAGAGTACACTTTTCATATACTTATTGATTGAATATCTTAACTTCTCTGGTTATAGAATGCTGCTGAATTTAGTCTTCTGAAATAATTAACTGTGTGCAGCCTTCACAACCGAAGTGCTCAGAGGACCCCGATATTCACAAAAAAATGAAACTTACAAGTCAACAGGTCTCCGTGGAGAGGTAAAAGATCTTGTCTGAAATCTGTCGCAGAAGCCTCCAACAAACCTAAAACCATATTTAGACACTTCTTGTAAGGCAACATTACCTAATTAATTTGGCCTAATAGATTTTCATGCAGGAATCAGAACCAACCGCAGCACTGAATACTAGTTTAGTAAAAATAATAATAAATACAGTTAATCACAATAAATTAATGTGACATTTGTTATGCTACAGGATCTTTCCTATCAATGAATTTTTCATCAGTATCCTTGTCCTCTCTTTTGTCACTGTGCATGCATATCTTCTTCTGTACCAATTTACAGGGGAGGGGGAGGGAAAAATTATGAAATCATTTGAGGCAATTACTGGAGTGTGCTGATGACCTTCAATGTTCACTTGGGACTGTTTTGATCTGAAAATATTGCTGTGAGTTTATGTGTATGACCTACACAAAATTTAGGCTACATTTCATTAGCAACACCTAAAACCCATCAGCAAGAAATTGTTCACCGACTTGGCTTATTTCAGGTTCAAGATTGTATCTCCTTTTTGTGAAACAGTGGGAAACAGGATCAGCCAACACTTTCACTGCTGATTCTGGAGGCTGGATTTTGGAACGTAATATATTGCCCCAAGGAACTTCTTCATAAGCTCTAGATCAACAATAAAAAAGAAGAGAAAAAAGTTCCCATATAATCATTAGCGAATGACATCAGTGGCTAGACAACAAGGAATTATGTGATAAAGAAGGCTGTAGAAAATAATGCAAGTTTATATTTCTAGTTTAAAGGAAAATGAAAACCCTGGAGTTATATGTTGCTTGTTGGGGAACAAGTACTTATTTCACAGGCTTATCTTCTTTAAAACTTTCTCACTCATTAATTGAAAGAGGTAGTTTATCTTCCATTAAGCTTACAGTGATGATAGATTTTATTTTGTCTAAATTTGAATAATCAGTTAAGTGAGACAAGACATAAATAGAGATTAGACACCTGTCATATCATGCCTATGACAGGCGTCAAAGACAGATGTGCAGAACGCCTTTTTGGAAACTCCAGTTTCTCTTCAGTGCCTATAGAGGAAGTGGAGATGAAAGGCACAGACTGGATGCAAGCTTTTAGGTAACTGAAGTTCATGAGATGAATCCTATGTTAAATGCTGTTAAAACACCAGAAGTTCCAAGCGATAGAAAAATTGTTTGTGGTCTCATATGTCCTGCTTCCTAAAGGTTCACAGTAGCAAAAAGATGAAAAATGAAGCAAAGCACAAGCAAAAACTGTATTTAAAAGAAATAGTGTCTCACTTTCGAGTATTTGACTTGTAGAAATAGCCTCTTGTTTTTTCTTCTCTCCACCTTGCAGAAGGATCACTTGATTCCTAAGAGAAATCAAGTACATGGCAGAAAGCAATGCTATCAACATATAGGATACTATGATTGCTTGTTTAAAGAGTGAACTGTATGCATCTGCATTTTCCTAAGTTACTATCTTCTTTTGCATCAGAATGTGAAGCATGCAATTCCACATACTTCACCAGCCAGCACTGGAGATCAAGAATGGGTCTATTTGTGAGGAGTTTTACTCAGGAAGGAAAATTTAGTATAGGGAATACAAGTTTAAAATCTAATTGAATGCCCTCGCCTCTTTACTCCTCGAGAATGTAGCTTTCCATTTGTTATATTATTTATAAAATGGTATAGCAAACACACTTTGCAGTCCCTCACATATGCCTGATGTATTTGTATGATGTTCATTGCTACAAATTTTGTTCCTCAGGGTTCAGTTCTAGGGCCAGTTCTGTTCAACGTATTTATCAACGATCTGGATACAGGAGTTGAATGCACCATCAGCAAGTTTGCTGATGATACCAAACTGCAAGCTGCTGTTGACTCTTTTGAGGGACCAGAGGCCTTGCAGAGAGTTCTAAATAGATTGGAGCATGGGGCTATGATTAATGGGATGAAATTGAACAAATCCAAAATGCCGGATTCTGCACCTAGGACGGAGTAATGCTGCGCACAAGTATAAATTGGGAGAGGAGTGTCTGGAGAACAGCCCTGCAGAAAGGGGTCTGGGGTTGCTGGTGGGCAGTAGGCCCAATGTGGGTCAGCAACGTGCCCTGGCAGCAGAGAGGGCAAACCGCACCCTGGGGTGCATCAAACCCAGCACAACCAGCCGGTCAAGAGAGGTGATTGTCCCACTGTATTCAGTGTCAGTGCGGCCTTACCTTGAGTGGTGTGTGCAGGTCTGGGCCCCACCACTTAAGAAGAACGTGAAGGTTCTTGAATGCGTCCAGAGGAGGGCAACAAAGCTGGTGGAAGGGCTGGAAGAGAAGTGCTGTGAGAAGCAGCTTGTGTAGTTTGGAGAAAAGGAAGTTGAGGGGTAACCTCATTGCTCCCTGTGGCTCCCTGAGGAAGGGAAATGGAGAGGGAGGTGCTGAGCTCTTCTCTCTGGGATCCAGTGATAGGACACATGGGAGTGTTTCAAAGCTGCACCAGAGGAAGTTTAGGCTGGACAACTTTTCTTTACCAAGATGGTGGTCAAACCCTGGAATAGACTTCCTAGAGAGGTGGTCAATGCCCCAAGCCTGTCAGTGTTTGAGAGGCATCTGGACAATGCCCTTAACAACAGGCTTTAACTTTTGGTCAGCCCTGAATTTGTCAGGCGGTGGGACTAGATGATCGTTGCAGGTCGCATCCAGCTGAAGTAGTGTATTCAGTTCTATTCTAATCACACCATCATGTGAAGACAGACAAATACTGATGATCTTAACTGCAGGTAGCTGCAGGTAGTGAGCCACAAAGTTAGCTTGGTTAGATGTTTCTACCAAGGCCGTTTTTCAGCCTAGAACTTGATATTGAATAAACTAGTGGGTGAAAGCATAAACATGTGTCTTGCCCCAGATTCATTCTTCCTTTTTTGATTGCCTGTTCCTGCCTTACAGAACTTGTACAAAACACAAAAGAAGTCATATCAGAAAAATTTTGACTTAAGATGGCTAAGCCATCTCATGGACAAGGAAGAACAACTAGTTTCATAATCAAAGATAAAAATCTGTCTGGATGCTGCAGCAGAACAGACATTGGCTATAAAAAGCTAATGTTTTACTAATTAGAGAGAATCTCTTCCTAGCAGAGCACAGGGCAGATTGAGAATTCCTGAGGTGTGAAAGGTAGAAAAGCCAACAGCTAGCTAACTGCTCAGGATGAGAAAAATTCTCCTATCTAATCTCACTGTAAGTAGCTTCCTTTTTTTTCCATCTCCCTTTTCTTCACTGATAATGTGAGATATTTCCACCCATGATGTTTACTTTCATGGATGCAGAAATCAGAGTGCTCTGGAAGCTGTGAATAGCTTTTCTTTGTTTGTCTTACTGTATGTATGTATGTATTACATACATACATACTGTATGTATGTAAGAGTAGGGTATTCCTCACAGAAGGGTGTAGTGATTATACAGACCTGGACACTGCAAAAACCTTCTTTCTGAAATTCAACAGATGTTTGTCAGCAGAAGCTGTGCTTGCTGGATGGGGAGCTGGTGTCACAAATGTCCTTGAGGTGGAACATCCATCCCTGGGATCCCAGAGATCCCATCCCTGCTCATATAGCCTATTTCCCAACAAGCTGTTTGTGTAACCCATGCTTCAGCAAATTCAGTCTTTAGCTGTATTGCTGGAAAAAGTATGGCAAACATCAATGTTCGGTGGATAAGCACTGTAGATATGAAATCTCTGAATTTTTTTGGAGGACTACAGAAGTAAGACTGCCACACATAAACTGAGTAGTATATATTAGACAAAATGTTAATCTACTGTACAAAGGTTCCTCTAGTTTGTAGGCTCCTCCTTTTGTTTCAGATTTTACTGGCTGGTATGTTTTGTTATATAGTGCTGTCCTTTTTATATTGTTTCTAAACATGCGCTCACTCCCAACCTAATTTTAAAATTCCGTTGAAGAATCTTAGCAGCAAGGATTGGTGGAACCGTTTTTAATACATTCATTTTACTAATTTTTAGAGGAAAAATATATCTATCCTGAGAGTACGAATGTTCATTAACTAGCTGGCATGACTCAAACAACTGTGAAAGATGCTAAATTCAACGCGTTCAGGTAAAAGGAAGCATTACTCACAGGCTCCAAGCATCTGCCTTAGAAGAAATAGGCATGGGATACTGGAAGCAGCAAAGACTTGTTCCACTGTGGGAAGAAATGATCTTAGGCCTTTACATTCAAAAGGTGAAATCGGTGTGCTGGACTGGCTACAGTTAAATAATTGACACCCCGTAGGATGAACAGATGAGATAAGGCTGAACAAATAGGGACAGCCTAAAAAATGACTGAATTGTATGCAGCAGTGTGAGGGAGTTGTTTTAATGGATTGAAAGGGATTTTGTTTAGGGCAGCGAATGACAAAGATCTGTTAGAACTGTGAATAGATGGCGTAACATAGAGCATATGTTTTCCTCATCTTTAGCGAAATTGTTGATTTATTTAATTAGGAATATATAAGAAAATGGGAAAATACACGCCTTTTTGAAAATGTACTGAGTTGTAAGAGGTGCATAAACAGAAGTCAGTTAAAACTTGCAAAAATTCTACAAATAGTAAATACCAAAATACTATACAGAGATGTTCTACACCTTTTCTCAAATGTCAGAAAAGGTACTTAAGGAAAACACACAGCGAAAATCTTTAAATAAGAGATTCTTCTTAATCATATACTAAAGGCTTGTATTCTTACTGGGCACAGCCCCATGACTACATTACATTATGTGAAGTGGTGTATCATGGATTCTTATTTAAAGAACCTCATTCTGGATCCAGATTTTTCCTAGTGTCCTAGCTTTGTGGCACTAAATCACTTTTTCACTTGTTTTTCTTTAAATATTGTCAGTAAAGAGAGGAATAGTACACATATTAGAAAGCATTAGTTTCTGTTTCAGCCACTGACAAATTTCTTAATACTAATAAAAGGCTCGTAGGTGTATTGGGTAAGATGCAAACCACAACCAACTTTCTCTTCATTGAAGGTTTCTGAATGGACAGATTGTCTGCCACAACCCCAACAGCTATGAAGTTCCATGTTCTCAGGCATGATAAACAAAATACTTTTGTAGAGCTGTATGATTACAGAGACAAAAAAAAGACTCAGAAGCTGCAAGTCGTGATTTCAGAACGGCTCAGAGGAGAGAGGAAAATAAATAAAGTTTGCATCTTCTCCTCTTATTCTAGCAGAGTTTTAAATTAAGAAAAAAAGAAGTTCCCTATTCCAGTCCCTTCCCCTCTCCCATTTTTATGCCCTCTGCAAGTACTTTAAAAGGTTGCACATGAAAAGTGAAGATGCTCGTAATGCTCTATTATTTTCAACTCCATTTACCTCGTTAATCTCTGAAGCATGATGAGGCATGAGGAAGAAAGCAATATTTCTATTTCTGTACAAATTTCAGAATTATTTAAATTTCAGTGAATTTCTTTGATTCATTATTTTCTTCCTTACATAAGAGTTGAGTGAACATGGCAACACTTTCAAATAGAAATTAAGGACTTTTTCCAATTAATTTCACCACATTCAGAAACAACACAATGGTACAATATTGATTTTTATATGTAATCTCTGAGTTTCATGTTTCTCACTCAGGTAGGAGTGTTTAAAATGAATACAATCTATTTATTTTCTGAAAAGATTAAGATGGTTCTCCTAAAAGCCCCCAAAGACTATTAGGATGGCTGACAAATTTTGCAAATTTTTCTTTTGTGTTTTCCTTTCCTAAGGGGGAGGAAACATTTGTTCCTTTGTCACATATGCTAAAATAGCTGTCAAATACGAGACAGCATCACTGCTTCTGGTAGTCTACAGAACACCGTATAATATTTTGATCAGAATATTAAAGCTTCCAAAAAGCTATTTTATACCTTTTCCTTCTTCCTTGTAAATGAATTTTATCAGCATGAAAATTAAAAGCAGCTTGTTTACTCAGAGTCTGAATGAGTGTGCTATGGTTATGAACGTACTTTGATGAAAGACCTTAACGCAAGTTCAGCATTCAGTTATAAGTTAAACCTGGTAGTATCTGCAATATGCGTACAAGGCATACTGACCAAGTGCTCTAGTTTTGTTTGCTGAATATTTTGGGAATGTAGCTGTACAGTTGCATTGCCAAAGACTATTACAAATATTTTTTTTCAAATTTCTGCTATTTCTAGATAAAAATACTTAGCATCACATGTATCATAATATAAAGAAGTGCATATAGATAATATTGTCTAATTCTTAACAGAACTCATTATACAGTTAGAAAACCTGTGTTAATAATATTATCACTGTATGAAGCAGAAGATGAAATAATACAAGCTATGCCATTCCCTCTTTCCAAAAGCTTCAGTTCTTGTATTGCTTTCTATCTCATCTAGAACTGATGTGTAATGATCAAGTGCTGTAAGTAGCAGTGAACATGTTCCCTTTCCTGCCACAGCACTCTGGAAAAGCAGAAGCGAAACATCCAATAATGGGTGAATCAGAGCAGTAAAAGCACGTTTTCTGCGAACGGTGAGAAAGGAGGTGACTGAATCAGGGCTGCTCTGGCATTTACTCTCATGGCTATTTTCATTCATTTACTTCTACAGGTTTGGACAGAATCAAACCCTTCCCTAAGCTTTCCACATTCAGGATGTATTCACGACCAAGAAAGAGTCAATAATCAAATGGGCTTGGATGATCTCACACAGTTGAACAGTTCAGACTCCCATTGTTTTCACCAGGAGCTCTGGGAACATATGCTGTCCATTTCCCAAATATTACTAACATTTTGCAGAAAAATGCTGAAACCATGGGAAACTCTTGCTGCCGACACCGACTCCAACAGGCACAGTTTATGTGATACACAGGCGGCTGCAAAACTGGTGCTTCTTTAAGGTGACTGCCCCTAAGGAAAGTTGTGAGGCAAGGATGAAACAGGAGTGGAAAGGAGTATGGGCTTAAGAAGAAAGTGTGCAACCTTCAGCTCTGAATGAACCTGCGACACCGACAGGTCTCTACCAAAGTGCAAACTTACCTGTGTAAGTTACAAACTCCGAACTCCTTATTGCCTCTCTCCCAGCCCTGGCAGCTCTGGGATGCCTTTGGAGCAGACCAAGGCACTCCCAGCTCAGGACAATCTCCAGCAGGCTCTCCTCAGCCAGTCACCTCTTGTTTAAGATACACAGACCAAGTGCTAGCAAATAAAACAGATACTGTTTCACAACCTAAAACTTACATCTCTCATAGGAGACAAATTTTCTTTGTGAAATGTGCAACAGCAGCTGATAAAGTTCATACAAGATCATTACTGACTGGATTTTTCTATTATATGTTTCAAATGCTCAAAGAACTGCTCTGAGAGAAATATATCTAGCCTTTGTTCCTCTTGTTCTGAGACATAATAAAATCATTCCACATTTTAAAATGCTTCTTCTTATGTTTTGCTGTCCTTCCAAGATGGGTACCCCTTCATTCATGCAAAAGGAGCCTGTGTTTCTCATTAGTCTTTTCACGGTCTGGCACTCACTCCGAAATTTTCAGATCTCTGCAGAAAATGTACAAAAAAGTTTGCAGTAAGTTGTCAATGTCTCCCTTTAACTTTTTTTTTTTTCCAGAGGACATCTTAACTGCTTCATTGTCTAATCATTCGCTAATTTTGCCTCAGTGGCCACTTTGCTGGGAATGTTTAAAATAACTGTTGGCAGTCACGTTTTGTACTTTATTAATTTGACTCTGGTTTCTTTGGAAAATGGTCTGAGTGTTTATCATGCCATTCTGGCTCAGGCTGCTCTGAGTCATGGTCTGCCACTGGCAGTTCAGTCTTCATCCTAGCCATCATAGTCTCCCAGTCTGGTGTTTTAGATCATTAATAAAAAAGTTTGAAGGAATAACTATATAGGAAATATTATTGACACAGATACAAGTAAACCTGTGTCAATAATATTATCACTTTTAATTATAAGAACATTAGAGCTGTAATATAATTGTAAAAGTCATAATTATTATATTACAGTTAAAATATAGAGTTCTAACTGTAATAAAATAATGTTAATAGTAATAGTAATAGTAAAGATCACATTCATTATATAAGCAATTAAATGGTGATATAACCAGTATGAACTAATGCTTATGACAGCACTATTACTTATATTTCCTGGATTTGCTGTGGTAATGGTCCGTTGTTAAATGTTGTTTGAGTCCTTGTTTTGTATATTAGTACTATTGTATATTTGTATATTAGCTAAAGCTGCTGCAGCTGTGAAGCATATGCATTTTGACTCCTCCCTTCTGTATGTGTCATCCTACTTTCAAATGTCTGAATCTTTTTTTCAAAGGCTGCTATAGACAATAACGGTCCGTAACAAGCGAGATGATAGATTTATACAAATTGCCCCTTCCATCTAAGATGAGTGATATGTAATTCCAGAGTTGCCTTCATTAGGGTACAGAAATGGTTCTGAACTAGCTAGCTAATACAGCATTATTTTTTTCATCTTCATGGGAGATTATTACTCTGAGGCATTCAACACTGCATGGAATTTAGTACTTTTCTCTCAACAATTTTTCCTTAGTTATTAAAAGCTTTATTCTGCAGATTCTCAGAGGAGGTAACAGAATAACAATACCCCAGCCTTAGGTCTATGTGAGACCTAAGAATATGGCTTTTGCTTTATTTCTCTCTCAGTCTCTCCTCGCTTCTTTTCTGCCAGTTTAATTCAAATTATTCACCAAGTAATTGCTTAGATTCTATAATAAAATGATAAAACTTCCCGCAATACATGTGTTAAAACAGGCTACCCGTGAGATAAAATCTTCAAAAAGCTCATAAGCATCTACACTTTTACTGCCAGCCCACATTGTCAAATAGCCCCACATGCACTAATCCCAGGATGGTCTGCACATCTGACCTCTCTACAAGACACCATAGCTCAGCATCTGCACGCAGCAAGCAGCCCAAGTCCTGCGCAGGCTCTGGATACAGGGGAGGAGAACCAGGTGTATCACCTCAGCAGCCTCTGTCTGTTGTCCGAGATCAGACAGACTTATTGCCAACCTCTGCAGACTCAAGCACAAGCTGACTGCTGTCACCTGTCTTCCTAGCTTGTCTCTCTGCCAATCAAAATTTCTCTTTGGGTACCTAAAGAGCAACAGAGCTGAGCACCATTTTAAGCGAGCTATGCCTTTGTTGTGTTTGCTAAAGATGAATTTATAGACAAAAACTATACACACTTCAGGACTCAGACATCACTCAACCTCAGAAGGTCCCTCAGAAAAGCAGGAAGATATTTTTCTCAGTTAGAGGAACAGACATCTTATTGTGTGACTACGACTGAGAAAGGTCAAGCTCAGGGAAGAAAAAGGAAGGAGCAGTTAGAAAATAAGCATGTAATTTACCCAACAAATCGATTAAAACAATTTGTCACTCACTGTAAGCCTTGCCCCTTTTTGGACACAGTGCGGTAATTAATCATCTTTACTAACTAGTTCTCATTCTCCCAGGAACCATTAAGGCATTCTGAGCCCATACATGGAGTTTTCCATTAAGGGACATGCTAATACAGTCATGGGCATAGTTGTCTGGTTTATGGTATTTAAAAAAAAGTATCATTTTACAAAGAAATGGTTCTGGATTAAATCACTGTATTTCTTTTCACTGTTCCTGTATTTCTGTGTCACCTTAGATTTTTCTCTCTCTTGTCTGTGCTTCCAATAACTAAGTCACTTAAGGCAGACTCAGAATTTAGAAATACCTTTCACGGTTGTCTGTATCAGCTTTTTAGCATGATATATTCTTTTTTGTTGGTTTTTCCACAGTTTTCTATCCTTACACAAGATTAAGTGTTTGCATTTTTTTCTAATCCTTAGAAAACCAAGCATTGTATCTTTGCTTTTCTTGACCTTCTTCCTGTAAATTACAAGTGTCAAGACACACTTTCTCTTCTCTCCAGCAACATGTACAGCTCCAGGTCCCTCCTAAGTAACTATTAGAGTATTTAAATATTACAGTCAAGTAACCTGGAATTCTGTGGTCTCCTCAGCAGCCTATCTCAATGTTTTGAGTACAGGTTGCCCATAGAATAGTGTCCTCAAAGCTCTAATTTTTGTGTTTGTTTGTTTGTTTGTTTGTTTTCCCTCTACTTCTACCTTCACACATCTAAAGGCACACGAAGCTCTAGGTTCTAGCTATTTTCATGAGCAGGGCTTTTTCATAACCTATCACCACAGACAAGTTTGTTAAAAACCTATGCTCATACTTTAGATTTGAAGCAAATAGCAATAAAAGATCATCAGAATTTAAAAAAATGTTCTTAGGTGCCATAAAATAAAGCTCTTCTTATCATGCTATAGATGAAAAGAGACTTCGTCTGCTTTCAAAATTCTGCTTTCTGCCATGGACTATAATTTTGGCTTTGATACACTGCCCTGTTCACTTTGTTATGCTAAATTACCACATTGTTCCATATGGGGAGGCATTACCTTACTACCTGTGACTTGGCCAAAACTCAGGCAACCATCCTTTTGATAGAGCTGAGCAAATAGAACAAGAAGCAGTGTAGTTTCCTTAGCTCATATTCATAAATATTGGAAGTTAACTCAAATCTTCATGAGACTGGGGGGATAAAAAAAATGCTAGAAAAAACCCACATTTGTTCAGGAGTGGTGATGGACCTGGCTGATATTGCAAGAAGGGACTCTGTCACCATTAAAATTTCGTGGAAATAAGAGAGGAACGAAAGGGAAGATGCTTCCTGATCACAGAATCACAGCATCACAGAATAGAAGGGGTTGGAATGGACCTCT
>Ga0181612_132337_pt1 | contig 15583 bp, 12 predicted proteins | sample HoacroProtozoa21_FD_119630 | JGI IMG/M metagenome (GOLD analysis project Ga0181612, IMG submission 119630) | Hoatzin crop microbial communities from Cojedes, Venezuel. Combined Assembly of Gp0051906, Gp0051904, Gp0051908 | reverse complement strand
GAGGGTCGTGAAACACCGGGACAGGTTTCCCAGAGAGGTGGTAGATGCCCCATCCCTGGCAACATTTCAGATCAGGTTGGACAGGGCTCTCAGCAACCTGGTCTAGTGGAAGATGTCCCTGCTCATTGCAGGGGGGGGTTGGAACAGATGACCTTTAAAGGTCCCTCTAACTCAAACTGTTCTATGATTCTGTGATTCTATGATTCTATGACTCTATGATTCTATGACCAGAGAGATTTTGGTAGAAAGCAATCTCATACAGAGAACACTCCCTTTACTCATAGTTCCAGATTGCTTCTTCCCAAAATCTGGTCTAGCACACTGCATGCTTTATATAACAAATGCTACTTTAAATGAAAATTATTAGACCAAAATAAAACTTGATAATTTTTTTCAAATTACTTTCTCTTGGGCAGGGAGAGACTCATAGCAAGGAGATTAATGCTGGAAACAGTCCAGCCTTATAGTTTCTAGTTTATACAAATTGGAAATGGATACTTAAGTAGAGGTAGGAAACCTGGGAGATGATCATGCTGAAAAAGGTGTAGGAGAAATAACAGACTCAGGCAAGGATGAACTGGACCTGAAGCTGTAATATGAAGGAGCTTTAAAAAGCTGACCATAAGTTTCAGTTGCAGATGTATAGCCTAAAAGGCCTAAAAGCATAGAAAATACCAGAAGGAAAAAAATAATTTGTGGGTATTTGAACAGTGTTGCCACTGCAGATGAAGAGAAATTGTTTGGCTACCCCTAGCTGGGGAAAAGAGGCAAAAAAGGAAGACTGCACTTAGGGGTAAGAAAGATCATAGCTACAAAAGAAATATGTAAAGCTGGGTGTCATGGAGAATGTTTTGGCAGAAAGCTGTACTGGGATGGGGTAATCTGTGCAGAAACTGATTAGACCTTAGGTGGCTTCTGGTAGTGATGGGATTGTCCCTTGGTGTGTGACATCTGACAAAGACGAAACATGAGAGAACATGCAAGAAGTTAGCATGGAGATGGGCCAAGACTGTGAGATGAGCTGGTTAGGTATCATGGCTGCCCACCATGAAAATACCTTCCCCTGTCATGTTCCTGCTTGATGTGTCATTTGACACAAGAAAAGAACACGAAGTGAATGGGATAAAATATTGCCAGAAGGATGTGAAAAACTGGAACTAAGACTGAATAAGGAGAAACAGCTGACAAAATATATTGTTGACCACTATGATAAGAAATTCCCTGGACAGGATGTGCCACATGAAGATGTGCAAAATCATCAGGAACCATGGTTCCTATAAAGGAAACAAAACAGGAAACATGTCATGAATCATCAGCAAGCAGGCCCTGGACAGGCTCAATCCTGAATGGAATTAATAATTTACTGGGGATGGGGAGAAGATATTTAAATAACATTGTAACATCATGACACAAGCTTAGAAAAGACAGACTGAAAATTCAGGCTGATCATGTCTGCAACATGTGAGAGAGAGGAGTTAGCTCTGCCAGGGTGTGGGACGCCCCGTTAAATAAACAGTCCCAGACACTAATGAAGAGTATACAGAAACAGAAACAAAAAGGCAAGCATGCTTGGAGACTTAAGAAGCCTCGGGATAAGTTGACTGGCACATGGTTAGCAGTGACAATCTCTCTACAGGAAGCTATTTCATCAGTATCCTACCTGTAATCCTCAGCTAATTACCCGCTGGTTTGCATCTCTGATTTGTATTAAGGTGTGCTATGTCCATTTATCACTGGCACTGTTTAGCAGAACATGGATATGGAAGATGAAGGCAGCATTGGGTTTTTGCTCAAGATGAGCCAACCCAGTAGTACCCCCTGAGGAGAAAAAAAAAGGCAAAAAAAAAAAAAAGGGCAAGAGGACCTTTGTGGCAGAAATCCCACAGGCTGGCACAATTTTCCAGTTCCAATTAAATCAATTGAAAGTGATGAAAGTGAACTGGTGTTTCAAAATAAAGGGTCACACAGCTCTGTTTCTATCCCTTTCTCCAAACTTCTGAAGATCTCTCAATTTTCATCTCTAGCTGAATAGTCCTTGTACAGTGATTCTTTACATCTGATGAAATACAGGATAATTCAGTTAGCTGTTGCTTTTCGTTATGAGTCACCTTATAATAAGGTGGAGAACAAACCCTGCCTTACCTGCTAGCTAGCTCCTTCCTTTATTATAGCAGTGACCTCTAGTGTACAGCTCTCAGTATCCAGACCTTGCACTTCCATCTTACAGAGCAAGGCTATTTTCCATCTCATGGGAAGGAAGTAGCCTTAGAAAGTGACCTTTCTGTTTATTTTGGATTCCTTTCCAAGAAAATAAAAGATGTTCCCTTGATAGTTGATAGGAGAGCAACTGCAGGGTGTTGGATCTGTGGCTGCCCAGCCCTTGTGCTCTAAAGCATTTTCATTTTGGTGTGGCTCAGGGAGAAATTTTGCAGCCTGTAGCACTGCCTGCACTGTTATTTTATATTTTGACAAGGTAGTTTACCTGCACATGAATAAATCTTTGTTAGAAAGCTAAATCTCAGGTGCATTTTAGTTCAGGACACACTAATCTAGTGCCTAGTAGGTAAAGTCTGCTGGGATTTCTTGAAACGAAATGTGCTAATTACTTGTAAGATGAGTTATGTTTAATTTGTTTCTGCTGTAGAAATTCCAGGGGAATCACTAGGAGACACAGTAATAATCCTTCTCTAGCTCTGAGCTCTGTCTTTGATGGAGGCCAGCACAGGATGTTTCACCACTTGTATTCCTGTAGGAATATCGTGCATTTCATGCTGTGATGCTTTTTCTTGACACCACCTTTCTGGTCAGTGAGGGTAGAGGTTGTCCTGTCTGGCTGTAGCTGCCTGAAGGGAGGCCTCTCAGTGCGGAGGGGTAGGGTGGTCACTTGGGGAGATCAAAGAGATGACCCTGAGGACTCCCTCCATGGGCCGCTGAGGGCTCCCAGAGAAATGGATCTTCACCGGGATCACTCAGAAGACCTACAGCCACCTCATCCTTATCTCCCCTGCAAACAGCACTCGATGGTGCTTGGAGAGGAGAGCGCCAGTGGCACGTGAGGGGCACCAGGGATCTCTCCAGTTCTCTCTCTTAGCCTCAGAGGGGCTGGGATACAGGTCTGGGGCCACAGGAATGGGCATGTAGCCACGAGGTTTTCATGCCCACAAAGCCAGCCCAGGATTTGCCCATAACAGAGTGAGTGCCATCATCCAGGGTGTGATGGTGTATCACATCTTGTGCTGATACGTCAGCACAGGACGCCTCTGACCTCCCACAACCCAATTTCTCTGACTGCATTTTCATATTCAAGGGCTATTGATAACTGCCAATACTAATTGAGCTTAAGGACGTAAATGACCACGTCAGGAAAACAATTCTTCTTGGAAACATGATTGTGTTTCAGTCTGTCCATCTTGACAGCTATTTCCATTCAGTAGTCACAGATGTTTCAATATAATTGATAAAAAGAAACCATAATCCAAGTGATGAGGAGGTGAGTGGTGGCTGGTAGGGTCTGTTCACTGTTACAAATAAGCTAGCCTCGTCTGTAAACTGCTTTCTAGTTTGTGAAGTTACAGAAATTCATGGAGGAAGGGGTCAGGAGCTTGCAGGAAAGTGAAGAAAACACATTTCAATACAGTTGGCTTCCTGCTGCAAAACACCCAGCCTTACTGCTGAAGTGTTCCAAAAATAGACAAGCTTTCTCATTAGCCTTATGGGCATTTAAATAGGAGAGGGATCGTTACCCAAATTGTATCCCTTAAAAGGGGCTTTCACACTGGGGTAAACTTAAAAAAGAACATTTATGCAAAAAGCAATTTTCTTTGCCTGCAATCTTCTGTATTCCCCTAACTCTCATTGGAATAAAAAACTTCCTCCCTCTCCAGCCTGATTCTCCTTTTTTCTTAATCCAGCTGTGAAATCATAAAGCTCAGTGTTTATGACAATAGTTTGCTACCATGGAAACAGTTATGTCGTCATAAATTTAGCCTTATGATATGACCTCCTTGGCTGCAGGAACAAGTCAGAAAGGAAGATATGTTAGAAACGAGACCTTATTTGACAAGAAATGTCTATTTTAAATCCTTTTGCATAGTACACTCTGCAGCTTTTTAATAAGAGAACCTTTGATACGAACTGTGTGCCTAATTACATACTGCTTTATTATGCCACTTGAATTGCTTTGCATGTCACCTTTGAATGCGAGCTCTCTTTTTATTGTTGAACATTTTGAATTCCCAGCATCCTAACACAGCGCTGCGATGATTTCTACAACTTCAGAACATTGCCCTTCTGCGCAGTTTACTGTGCCCTGTGGTTTTGCTTGTTTTCTTCTTTTCAAACTGAACAAGATTTTTCAAAAAGGAAAAGAAAAATCTATTATTGTGTAGATGTTGGAGTGAATCTTTTGGGATTCTGGGACACCTCCTGCCGCACACTGTATGTGCGGCCCTCTCATTATCACTGTATAGAGGAAGGGTCTTTTGTGCATTATTATAGCCAGACATTTAAAATCTGATGGGCATCTGTCATGCCTCACCGCAGTATCCTCAGCCTCCAAGTGAGATAACCTACACACGCACACAGGCGTGTGTGGTTTCTAATGTGAAAGGTGCTGTCTAAATATAAAAACTAAACAGCAAAGGGCCTGATGAAAGACAAGAGCAGCATGACCCTCACTACACAGAAGCAGACATAAAATTTGGCAGCCGAAGCCATATACAATCTAGTCCTCCTGTGTCCTTGCTCACTGAGCCCGTAAGATGCTTCCTGCAGACTTCTTGCTTTCCAATGAATGAAGCCATCTGCTTTTGTCATGCAAGCCCGGTGGCTGCGGGTAGCTGTGGGGCATTGAGGGGCTCCAAGGGGCTTCCCCCTCCCCAGCCTCTGCAGAAGGGAGCTGTGGGAGGAGGCTACTGCATGGCATAACCTTCCCTCTGAATAAACGAAAAAAAAAACCTTTCATAAAACCCAAATTACAAAAAAGTTAAGGCCTGAAGTTAGGAAAAGGGTTACAAATTTCTCCTCAGCATTTCGAAACAGCAGCCCGCCATTTCTGCACGAGATAGCGTTCAGCTCCGACGTGGGGGCAGAGGGGCCCACTGAAGGTGTCACGTTGTGGGAAGGTCCCTCTGCTCCTCTCTGTGCCAGCTGATGTTTTACTTTGGATCTTCACTCAAAAGAAGTTCACATTATTTTCAGCATAATACCTGTGATACAAACCAAGGAAAAATTAAAGCCTCTGTAAGCAAGATGAGTAACATTTTAAAGTGCCTATAGTTATCAGCAAGCAAATCCCGCTGAGGATAGCTGAGTTGGAAATCCTCGTTAATGTAATTACACCGAATGCTATGTGGGAAGCATTATCAGAGGGGTGACAGACACAGCTTGGGTGGGTAGAAGGGGAAGGGGGCTTTGCGTGCCGGGTTAGGGGCACTGGCACCCTGCAGCTGGAGGAGCCGGTAGGGCTGCACTGCTTCCGCAGGGAGCACAGACCTGCCAGGACCACACAGCGTGTCCCATCTATTTCCACCAATTACGGCATTTCTACACATTTTCTTAAAAGCACGTATAATTTTATCCTTGCTTTCTCTTCTTGTCCCCTGCTTGTTATTTTGTCTTCAATAAATGGAGCGGGCGGTGGTCTGTGCCATTGTAGAAATACTCTTCCACACCTCACTGACCTCTTTGGACACCTGACCTCTTTGGACATCTTCCTACCCATCTTGAACACGCTCAGTTTCACCTTCTTCAGTTGTCAGACCTTTTTAAACTTTTTGTCTTTTTTTCATTTCTCTCTTTGGATTTTCTCGAACATTTTTCTTGTCAGTTCTGACAGGAGGTTGCCCCCAGATAAATGCTGTGTTCACACCAAGACCTACCTGTGGCAGTCTAGCTCAGGAAAATGCCCCACTTGTTTTACATGTGAGTAATATTTCTGCTTGGGATGCACTTGCCTTTGTGTCAGTGCTGCCTGATCCTGCAGGTCACAGCCCAGGATCTGCTTTCCTAGGCTGGGCTATGATCTGCAGAAGCAACACCTCTACCTTCTGTGTTAATGCATTTCATGTTTCCCTTAGGAAAAATCTGAGTTTCGTTGCACTCTATTTTTGCAATTTGTCTAGCTCAGTCTATTTTAAGTCTCTCCTCCAAATCACTCCTGAATTTTCTATCAATCATCCACAAACTCTACTGTATACATTTTCACACGGTACTTTCATACCTTGTGAAAGTATCAAGTAAAGATGAACTTGAGGTGAACTTGAGATGAACTTGAGAAGATGAACTTTTATAAGATCCATCGAGGCCCATCTCATCATCTTCACCCCTTGCAGCACTGACTGGACAATGAAAGTTGTCCTCTCTGGTGATTGCAAAGGAATGTTTACCTCAAGAAGGTCTCTTAGCCCTAAACAGCCTTCACGTGTCAGACTGCCCCAGTGTCCTCTGTGCTTAAGTTCTACAGAGCCACTGGAGTATTCCCACACCCCTCCCTCAGCCTTGCACCCATTTCAGGGTGTCTTGTCAGCTGCTGCGTCCTCCTTTTAGTGTGCTGCTTTTTTCTCCTCTGGTGCTAAGCAAAACACGCAGGGCTCAGTCCTTCTAGTTGCTGGCTGTGGCTTGCAAAATGCAGATGTACAGTAAATGACGAGCCTTGCGAGGGGCATTGAAAGGAAGCAGTGGTGGGAAGCATTTCAGTTTAAGGAGAAATAACGTGGGTGTGGTGCAGTACTGAAAGAAAACTGGATAGAAAATGAAACTGGGGAGTGAAAACCTACTTTTAACAGGGCTTTGAAAATCTGGCTGTGGCCAGGCCCTGTCTGAAATGATTTAGGGCCATAACTATTTCTTGGGGCTTGCGTTTTCCATAAGGGAGAACATCTGATAGCAGAGCAAGAGGTTTGTTCTTTCTGAGTACATCCAGAGAAAGCCTTACTGTTCTTACGGGAGAAAACAGAGGACACTTGCTGCCCTGCACATAGCACAGATGTCTGGCTATTCTCCATGCCATGCGAGATCTTCTGGGCATGCAGGGAAAATGAGAACTCCGATGGTGAGAGATGCATTCCTTTGCAGTAGAGAAGAGACAGCATCTCACCCAGGCAGACATTGTATTTGATGAAGAACTGCCAGGAGAGAGATTATGTATAAAGAGGTGGTGCGTGCAATTACCACATCCACTGAGTTTATCACAGAAATATACATTTTTGTTTCTACAGTCAGGATTCTTTGTTCTTGTTTTTTAGATTGATCTGTTCACTCTGAAAAACAGAATAAAATAGAAAGCCTGCTTACTGTGGAGCATTATGAGCCTGGGAGGGGAGCTGGGCAGGAGCTGAGTGAAACTTGTACCATGGCAGCCAGAAAACATAAACACAGAGAGCAATGGATATCACTATGCCCACTGGCCCTCTGCTTCACCACAAGCAAGCTAAACTTTCTCTTGAAATGCCTCACTTGTTCAACCTCCCTGATGTGGAAAGAGCCTGTCCTACAACCAGCTGAAGGTGAAGGACTGTCAGGCTCATCTTTATGCCAAGTCTTGATCACGTTTAGCTATGTATTTCCCTGCTCCTACTACCAACTTTTGCATAAGTAATCTAAACAAATGCATTTTACCACCTTCTGTTTAATGAAATGCAAGTTGCACAAGTAGCAGTATCTGTGCAGAACCTCTGCTTTCCATTTTGTAGTCCTTCTTGGAGAGTATAGGTTAAGAAGCCTGTAGAGTTGACCAAAATGAAATAATTTTGTGTATGGGATGGAAAAAAAAAGTCTTTATGCTAATACATCAGCCATCTATCAGTAAGAGTTAAAATAGGTGGTTGTCTGAAAATAAAAGGGGGTGTAGCTGTGTTTGGTGGACAGTTTGACAGACATTTTCACTTACTAGAAATCAATGAGAAGCTGGTAGACAAGATTTGCTGGTCGCTAATGCACCAATTAAACTTTCTTCTGCCTTTTTCTTATGGTATAAAACAGATGAAGCCTTGGGTGTCACCCTCCCGGAATATGATATCAGTGTTGTAGAAAAATCTGCAATTCTCTGTAACAAAGGGTTATCAGCAAGTTTTATGAAGTGGCAAGTAGCCAGTTGAGTAATTTACTTATTAACATAGTTTGGTCCATTGCAATCTAAGATCTTGGCAGTCACTGTTTGACTAAGATACTGCAACAGGATGAGAAACAGCAGCAAAAAGCAAATTTAAGACTAAGGAGAGAAAAACCCAAGGAAATAAATTATCCTATTGTTAGGTTTTGTCTTTGGGTGAGGTGTTCCTGCTTTGGTGTGTTTAACTTCTAGCGCTCCACTAGGACCATGGCCCCAGTGTCCCAGCATTTGGGAAAAAGCCAGAGGACAGCACGGGATTTACACACTCAAACCATGACATTTCAAATGGCTATTCTGACCTGGCCTTCGTGAGAGTGGTCACAGGAGGGAAAGCTGCACCGTGCTAATGCAGATCTCTGTGCAGTTCCAGGGTGGGGGTCCCTGGGAGCTGCGAGGGTTGTTGGGGACTGCCTGTGCTGCTTGCATGTGACCTCACACCGCTGGTGCCTACTGCTGCCCTGGGCATCCCATGCTTCCCTTCCAGCTGAAAGACAGGAGCAGACTTCTTGCTTGTGAGGCATCTGACCTGCCTAGACCCCTGCTTTCTGAAGATACCAACTGCACCCAAAAAGAGTTATTTTCCACTGAGGACAAAGGGACGGTGGATATCCTAGGCGTGCATTTGGAGCGGACATCTGCCTCGTTTTCAAATGAAGACCTGCGAAAAAAAAAAAAACAAACCCTACGGACAGCTGCATCTGGTCTGAAAAATTACAGCCCCGAGCCTTCCCAGTGGAGGACCCAAGCCCCAGCAAGCAGGAGTTGCTGGTCGCTGTGATACACGCAGATAAAACCGCATGGCAGGGCCAGGGGAAATGATTCAGCAGCAGCTCCTGTGGGTCACCCCTGCCCTGCAGACACCAGCCGAGCATTTAGCTTCAAACCATCCCTCCCCAATTACCAGACACTTAGCAGCTGTGCAGCATTGCTGGGGCCATCACGAAGCCTTGGAGGAATTTTGTCCTCAGACTGCGGGGCAGCAGCCAGCCACACTCAGCTGCGTGCTGGCGAGCTGGCTGTGGCAAGCTGGCTGGCAAAGGCTGTGCCTGCAATGGCCCATGCTGCTCCCAGATGGTAGATGACCCTCCAAAACACAGCAGACCTCGCCCTGCAGTGCTTCAGGGGGCCATTTCCACTGAGGCACAGCCTTCGAGCCTGCTTTCTGTCCTCTCAAGTGACTCCGCTGCTGGCCCCGCAGGTATCTGCGCCCAGGTGACAGGCACCCAGCACCGCTGCTGACTCTCTGGGAGGAGCCTAGCCTCTTGAAGGAACATTTTCAAGAGCTTCTCTAAGCAGTTTCTTCATAGGGATGTCAAGGGCAGATGGTGACGTCCCTGGGGCCAGGCTCTTGCTTCCCTCTACAGAGCCTCAGCTCGCAGAGGGACCGGCTGCAGGTGGAGGCGGCTGCTGGTCCCAGCCTCCAGGGACCTGGACTGCTCTCACTGGCCTCATCAGGGTTTGGACAGCCCTGAGGTCACTTGCTTTTATGCTAAGGGTGATGGGAGGGTCTGGTTTGCCCTGCAGCAAGGGAAAGGTAAGCGTAGGCTGAAAGCCGAGTGCTGAGGATGGCCAGATAAGAGCAGCAGCGTCCAGTTTTCACACAGGCTACTGAGTACGAGATTTTCAATCTGGACAGAGAAACTTCACATAGTAGAAGTGCAACCTTCCTGACAGCCCTTGGCACTTTCTGCCTCTGGAGAGAGACGGTGAATTTGGCCTTGAAGCTGTAGAGGGGGACCCAGCTACCAGCCAGTGTAATTACTGTTTACATTTGTGATAGCATCCTTATTTCTGCTTTTCTTTTTTTTTTTTTTTCCTTTTTTTTTTCTTTCTCCTCTTTGTTCACCTGAATAATAGCTACTAACAGGGTAGATATACTGTGCAACACATCCATAGTAGTGCTGTCTATATGTATACACAGAGCAATCTTCTATTTCTGGTAAGGTTAGCCTCCCTTTGAAATGCACCTTTTACTGCTAACAGCTAGTTTTGAGCTGTGCCTGAAACCCGTGACACTGAAATGCCCTTCCCTCCCTCTGCACGCGCAGAATCTGACAAGCGGACGAACAGCAGAAGCAGCCGCATTGCTGATAATCCGACGTAAATCCAGGCGGGAGAAGGAGCCTCTCGAGTTGAAGTGTATTCCTTATCTCCACATCCCTGTGACTCAGGTTTCCATGATCCCTGAACGTCTGAAATCGCTCACATTCAGTAGGGAAGCATTGCCCTTATGGCTGCCGCTGTATAAAACGTCCTGAGTTTGGGAAGGAGCGTGCTCCTGCCAGGGTCGTACTAAAGCCACTGTGCACGTACTGCCGTGGCCCCGAGTGGCAGATGCCTCTCAGGTGAGTGCTGTTACAGCACTCTTTGTTTATTTCACCTTCATCTTCTTTACCAGGGGAGAATCGTGTCCCTGTTTGTCAGCTGCTGGCTGGTAAAATGGAGCTGTTCTGGTCTTTAACCTTTTAGCAGGGTTCATTTCTGGGACCATTTCGGTATGTGTGCATGCAGTCCATGCACAGTGCTCCTGACAACTCTCCCAGCAAAGCCTTGCAGACAGTGCTGCAATACTGCTCATTTTCTACAAAGACAAAAGCTCTGACTGGAGCAACTGCCACTGCACCATCAGGAGAGCTTCAACTGAGAAGTACCAGGGCGTCTCGACGCTGTTAAGGTGGATAGCTACCAAGCATCAGGCTGGAGAAATGCAATCTCCTCCAGTCCCCAAGGGAATGTTTACCCTCAAAGACATTTTTCCTAAGCAAATATTCAAGTAAACCATCAGGGAATTCTTCTAAATTCACATTTGGGCACCAGCGGGGACAGGCACTGCAGCTACGCTAAGGGAGTTACTGCCTGGATGTCGACAAAATGCAAACTAGCGGAGGCAGCTGCTGCGGTCGCCCAGAGTCACCACTGCCCAGACTTCAGGTCCCCGGGGTCAGCCTGGCTTGTAGGCTGGTCGTACGCAGCTTTCCAGTCAGCCAGTAGTGGTAGTGGTGTACTGGAGGTAGGAAACATCGGGAGGATTCAGCTCATCAGAAATAATATCTTGAGGGGAAGGGAGGAGATGGAGACGTGCTGTAGAACTTCATTGTCTAAAATTGGGTTTTCCCTTAGGTCTAAGTAAAAATAAATTAGCTAATAGTATATTCAATTAATTTTGTCAAATTTGAGCAATTCTTTTAATTAGGAGGGAAGAACTTAATCTCACAGAAAACAGACAAGTTCCAAAGGCTGGCACAAGAGTATGCCACCAGAGTATGTCCCTATGAGTTGCGGTGAGATGAGGAACACACAGACTTGCACAGAAAATATAATTACATGGAAGTATCAGAGACGGCAGTGCAACGTGAGCTATTTAACCTTGAGGAAGTGGCATGTGCTGTTGGGAGGACAGGTATTGTGGAGCTTTTCAATTCTTTTAGTGAAAGTGATTGGCAAGCTAGGGTATATGATAAAATCAGAAATTCATTTTATTGCTAAGGCTAGGCACATTAATTGAGTGTCCTTACACACATCCTGGTGAGTGGAAAAGGAACTGCAGCTTTCACGGTCACGTTTCTGAAAAGCATATTTGTCTGTAGCTTAGCAAATGCTGCAAGATATTTATTTACCAAACTGGAGGCAGCAGGAGGGGAGAGACCTGGTGTGATCATGACTTTATTGAAGTTACAGGGCAATGGCACCAGTTGCAGATGAAGATGTCAGGGCACATAAAGGCATCGAGATGGTTGTGCCTTTTGCCTCCTTCCCAGTGCTCACCAGTGTGAAAGACCTTATGGTGACAGACACACAAACTTTACAGCTTTAAAAATGCCTATGTCGGGTCACTTTTAATGCCTAGAACCATATATTCATATATGCTCAGACTTTAGAGATGAGGGTGCTGATTTCTGATTTCTAGCTACTCCTCTCTGCTGTCTTACTGACAGTGCAAAACCAGACAAAATAAAGATGTAATAACATTTTTTGCTGCTTCCCATTACTTATTAAGGCAACTGTTAACCCACTGGCAGTAAACTACATAATTGTATTATTCCTTTAACCAGGTTAACAGAACTGTGTATGGAATTGCAAACGAGGAAGTCTGACAAAAGTCTTTTTTCCTATTTTGCAAAGTCATTTTTCCCGTACTATGTGTTTTATTTCCATTTTCTGTTTGTCCAGTTGCACAATAAAAGAAGCCAATTTAGCATTTACTCCACTCCAAGTTATTCAGGGATCTGAACTAGGCAATATACTGAAGACAGGAATCAGTTTCCCAGCTGAATCCAGCTGACAGAAAATTTAATCTTTCTGAAAGCTCCCTGACATAGTCAAATTCTGAAGTGCTAGGGATATAAATACTCTAAGTACCTCAGGTACTACACTAATAAGAAAAAAGAAAAAGAAAAACAGGAAGAAAATAAAGAAAAAGTTAAAAAGGAAATCCAGTACTCGGTTCTTCAGGAGTTTCCATAAAAGCAACCAGAGAGCATTTCTGCGGATTTTGAAACCACCTTTCTCTGCAGGCTTATATGACAAATCATGTGTGGTGCCAAGTCCAGAAAATTATCGGGAGTCTTGTGATCTTTGGTGTTTTTTCCTTAAAGTCTCAATCTGTGTGACTAAACAATTCCTTGACAAGCTTGGCTTTCATTTTTGGAAAATGTTTGTAGCCCTTTGGCTGCAGAGCCGACTTCAGGGACCAGAAGTCTAGAGACTGAGTAAACAGAAAAATAATTAAAAAGTGTTCATTTTTTTTTAATCATGTGCTTTTCAAAACAGCTTTGTGAGTTTTGAGGTTTGTGGCGTGATTGTTGGGCGTGTTAACTTGGCAGTATCGATTCATGTTTGGGAGGACGCCGCTCTTCCTCCCCTGTACACCAACGTGGGGCTGCTCCTCCTGCTGTGGATGAGTTATGGGCACTCAGGTGATGCTCCAAGGAGTCACGACTCTGTGGGCCAAACCTGTAGCTTTTCCAGGTAAATTGTGGAGTTTTGCTGTCCTTCCGTGGCAGAGAGCTGGTGTCCTGCTACCCTGCGTGAAAAGGTGGGTCGGGGCATCTAACCTGGCAGCATTTTGAGCACAGGTCACCCCTTGGCCCAGCATGGTCACACACTGAATTTTGGCCAATTTTCCAAATGAAAGAAATTTGGCTTTTTTTTTACTGTGTACTTTCCTGCAACATTTTCCTGTTTGGAGTGACTCCCGCCATGCAGACACCTTTGCCGCCCGGCCCTTGGAGTTAGGGATGATAGAGGGCCCTCCCCAAAACATCTGCAGGGATAAGCAGGAACAAATGCCAGAGCCACCTCAGGTCTGAGAGAAATCCGGGGGTCTGGGTTTTCCTGGGGCTGGTGGGTAGGCACGGAGGAGAGGGCGGAGGGAGAAAAGGCAGAAAACATGGATAGGTGTTATAAATATACCACAAAACGTCTCCTAAGGCTCAAAACTTTTTTGCTTTTGAAACCACAGCGATGGTCACTTTAGAGACACCTCTGTAGCTTCAGCGGCATGTTATAGCTGCATTTAAATTATATGTATTTCTATACTTAGCTAATTAATTCATCATTGTCTACATCTTTTCCCAGGTTGCCACTGGTCAGACGAACAGCCTGTTTTACTAAACTATTTCCACTCTGAAAAGCATCCATTCATTATTAATATTTCTGTCTCACAACAAATTTGGAGCTTACACCTTCTTCTTTGGTTACTCAGCTTCCGAACATGTCTCTGGGGCAAATATCATCAATAATTCCCTGCTTCCCTCTGACAGTACAAAGTAAGCTGCTGAACCAAGGGCAGCACGTACCCCGCTTCTGGGACTTGCCCACTGGCACTGCCCGAAGCCCTGCCTCGCGCCGTGGGCACCCTCCGTGTCGCCAGCCCACCGCCTCCTGCCTGTCCCAGACCCGCCTCGGCTCTCCCCAGGCTCTGTGCCTTTTCCTAGCCTGAGGCACATATAGCCCAGCTGTAGGCTGGCGGAGACAGGCAGAGAGAGGGCAACCCATCACCCGGCGTAACAGCCTCTGAGCAGGCGCTCTCCCATCCATTACCCTTGTAAAAAGCACGTTTTCGCCCTCCATGCTTGGCAGCGTGAACCGACAGTTGCGTGGGCAGTAGCTGAATAGCTTTTCCCTAGGAACAAAGTGTTCAAAAAAAGGTTTCCTCCGCCGCAGGGAGGGCAGGTGTGCACTGTCCGTGTCAGCCGTCCTGTCCTGCTTGGTTAGGTGAGGCAAGCAGCGGTCTGCCTGCAAATCCTACGGCAAACATCCCCGGCCAAGCCACGTTGATGCTGCCTGTGTGATGCGCAACCAGACCTCATGGTGCAATGGGAAAAGCGTCCCTCTGGGAGTTTTGACTACCGAGTCACGATGCTTCAGGGTGGGATGGGCAGTGTTCACCCAGGTGCCCCGGTGCTGCCTTTCCCTCTCTGGCTTGCCGATGCTCAATGTGCAGCACCGCGCACTGCAGAGTCACGTCTGGAAAAGTCTCTTTGCAGTAGACCTAATGGGGACCGAGAATTGGGGTCATGGCCCCCCCTTATCATGACCCCAATTCTCGGTCTCCATTAGGTGACACTGGAGCTGTGGTTGCTATAAAAAGAATTCTTTGGTGGTTGCCTCTCAGAGCTGCAGCTGTCCAAGAATATCACAACAAAGCCACTTTCACGTTTGCTGTGTTTTTTTCCTGATTATCAGCATTTAGTCTCCTCCACAGCGCTCTCTTTGGCATTAGAGAATGGCATTAATAAACCAAGCAGTGAGAAATGCTGGAGCTGCTGGACTTGCTGCCCCATTGTGGGGCAGTGACTCTCTCCTGTCCCCCATTAGACATCCCACCTTCTGCAGAAATAACAGTTCTGCAATGTGTAAGATCTTGGCAGGACACAAAGGAGACTGTGAAACATCCCCTCTTCCTCCTAATACTAAATTCAGCCCAAATTCCCCTCCTGCTCCCCTGCGAAGAAGAGCAATGATGTTTCACAGTGCTGCCACCCACACTTTAACCAGACAAAACAGCCAGCCTCAGGAGCATGGGCTTTTAGAGTCTCCCACCTGTCTCACCAAGGCAGCTGCCTAGAAGAGCCTGGACAAAACCAGGAGACAGTGGTAATGACAGTCCAGTCAAAGCCCTGACCTCCATGTGGTCATGGCCAGTGGAGAGCCAGCACTGCACAGCCTCCCTTGCTGCTGGGCCCGCAGGCACCCGCATGGGGCTGGTTCATTGCCTCTCCCTCTTTTCTTTTACTGACTCTGTGTTTCAGTCATTTTCCAGCCCACCAAAAAAAAAACCCCAATAACTAGAGACAAAAGAAAACCCCTGACTTTTTCTTTCCTCCCCCAGTTTCAAGGAATACTGGTTTACCTGAAAACCAGTAACAGAGTAATTCTGAAAAATCAAGCTGAGGCTCGCTGGGGTGACGATGGGGACAGAGGCAGTCAGGCCATCCCACAGGGCACTTCTGTTTGCATGGCAAGGCTTTG
>Ga0181612_123980_pt1 | contig 15583 bp, 7 predicted proteins | sample HoacroProtozoa21_FD_119630 | JGI IMG/M metagenome (GOLD analysis project Ga0181612, IMG submission 119630) | Hoatzin crop microbial communities from Cojedes, Venezuel. Combined Assembly of Gp0051906, Gp0051904, Gp0051908 | reverse complement strand
AGACCAGGTTGCTCAAAGCCCCATCCAACCTGGCCTTGTACACTTCCAGGGAAGGGGCATCCACAGCTTCTCTGGACAACCTGTTCCAATGCCTCACCACCCTTACTGTAAAAAATACCTTCCTTATATCTAATCTTAATCTACCCTCTTTTAGTTTAAAGCCATTACCCCTTGTCCTATCACTACATGTCCTTGTAAAAAATCCCTCTCCAGCTAAAGTTCTCCTTGCTAGGATATCCTGGGGCTTCTAGTTGAATTGACAGGAGATACTAAATCCTCCCAATAGAAGTAAAAGGGCTTAAAATCCCCTTCAAGAGCACAGAATTAATGGCCTTTTTAAAGTGTTTTCCTCAGATTGAAATCTCTGGATTGCTTCAATCAGCAAGAGAAATACTATCCAGATTGCATAACCAAACCAGTCTGAAAATGGTTGAAGATGCGAGAGAATAGAAAACCTGGAAGAAACAATGTCAGATACCTATATTCACAACCCTGCTTCCAAAATAGACAACATTAGCTGACATTCCACTGTCTTCCAAAAAATTCAGAATCACATAGGACAGACTTGAAACACTGTGAAGAAACACATCATCTCCTTCCTGCCCTACATGGGGTCACAGCACATCTGACCTTGTGCCAATCTGTATCGTTCTCCATGATGTAACTCCTCAGGGCTCTCCTCCTTCCCATTGCTCTCCATACCCTCTACCTTTAAGGAAACTTAAATTCAAACACCTACATCAAAGAACACCTAGATTATAAGATCAGGGATATAAGCAGGTTACTCAAAGTAAGTAAGCTAAAGAGCACAATACTAAGAAAAAACAGTGGTTCTTGAGACTGCATTAAAACCAGCAATGTCTGAGCAAAGAAACCTACAATAAACAAACCAAAGTAGGTGGACCACATTATTCCGCTATACATCACACCATCTACAAGAGGACAAGGCTTTCAGGAAACCCTCACTCCAGATTTTCTATATACCTGAAAAAGCCACCAAGTTTTTGAAAACATATGTTATATAGCTGTATGCTATTAGCACATCACTTAACCGCTTTGACTTTTCCACTATCACACTGCTGGAAATTATCAGTTAAGTTACACTGCCACCACACTGGAGCTATACTTGTGAAACTGGCCCAAAAGCTGTCAGAAAATATTATTTTGCTGTACTGTATCTAGTTTTGCCAGGAAAATGAAAAGGAAAAAGTTATCTGAAGTGCAGTGCCAAGGCACTCTCTGCCTAACCAAAGTGCTGCTCTCTGCTGCCTCAGCCCATTTCCCAGTACAGGAAAAAGGAGGACTTCACCCGCTCTGCCTTCCAGCTGGCAAAGCTTCCCAGCTGCTCTGTCTCTAAGATCAGTGACCAGTACTGCTCAGAGAGGCCAGCTAGCTGTAAGTATTCACAGAAGCCTCATTTTTCATAAAATGCATCATTTTGTACGTCTGATTTAAGAATCCCTGGAAGATGCTTTTTCAAGAAAGCTGATTAGTTCTGAGCCCTCTTTCCCCTCCTACAATCTGATTTTTCTTCCATCATGTATGTCGGTCCAAAATCTCATGGCAATGAATCTTCCTTTAAGCTTTTTGGAATTAACTCGTGACTACCATTCCCGGGAGGAAAAATCTCTCTAAGTCTCTGTAGAAGAAGAGCAAAACACACATAAATACACACACTGAAAAGGAAAGGAAGAAGGTTAAAGTCTGTCTAAAGGAGCTTGCGTTACAAGATCAAAGGCCAAATGCAGCATTTATGTCATCACTTCCTTAAATTAGCAACTGATGGACTGTCTATGGTATGACTTTGAAATAGCTTTCTATTGCTTTTCTTCACACCATTTCGCCCATATGTCCTTTCGTGAATATACGTGTGGATGAGGGGAGAAAATACTACATGACACTTTCAGGTCCTCACTGTACTGACAGGCTAGGAGCAAGCTACCATCCAACAACTCAGACAAACTAAGCTACTAAAATTCTGTCTTCAGACAAATTCCTCTATATCTCCCCTGCTAAAAGTGCAAAATCCTTTTTGAATTAATACTAGAGTAGGCTTACTGTGAAAGTGGCGTAAATTCCAGATGCCACTAATGGAAGTCACAGTTTCAATGTTCATCACAGATTCACAGGTTCCAAATATAAAATTAAGAATAGGTGCAGAGGCAATAATGACTTAAAAAGGGGAAAACTGATTACTGTTATCTGCTGCACTACAAAAGAAACAAGAACAACGTTGGACTGTTTCCAGCAATCCTTCTCCTGTAAAATGACAGCTTTTGTTGTCCACTCTGTAATGCATTTTTCTGTACTAGGCTGACAAGAAGTCTTTTCTCAGGTTGATAGCCCCATTATTTCTCATCTTAATATCAAAACAGTACTGCAGTATCTCAGACAATAGCACATGTAAGCTACTTCTCTAAGGGTCAGAGAGTCCTCCAGGCTTTTCTTCTGTTGTAATACAGTAGGAGATTGTTTTAACTGGCACCACTACCTTCTCTGCAACAGTCTATAAGAAAGTCATCCCATAACATCTGTGATAGGACAAGTAGAAAACATGTCAATGCCTGGACCTGGATTCTCGTCAAGAGCAATGGTACACTGTGATCTTGAGAAGGGTGAGATTAAAATTTAGTTCTAACAACACCAAGGTAAAATTAAGTAAAATTAATGGAACAAGTAAAATAAATTGAAATTTCATGTTTCTGTCTTCCATTTTGAACTGATCTGCAGTGCCCTGCTTCTTTACTCTGCTTTCACAACAACACACACCAACACCTCCTTCATGGTCCCTGGATAATGCTTCCTCCAGCCTCTGTGCTGAATTCCCCTCTGTTAGCCTGGCCTCTCCTGAACCTTCAGTATAGTTATACAGAGAATTTGCAAAATCTAATTTTAATGGACAGACTTTGGCATATTTACCAGCCATCTGAGAGTTTGTAAGTTTGGGTTCCTGGAAAGAGGTGAGTGTCCATTTCTCCCCCCCTCCACCCTGCTTTGGGTAACCATTTCACAGCTTCACTCCTGAAGATCACTTTTAATCTGTAAAAAACAGACTTGTCAAATACTCTCAAAATTCCCTGCATTTTAGGATTTCACCCCTCTTATGGAGTAGGAGAGTGACAGAGTTCATGAGATCACTGAGAAACAATCACTGCAGCTGTCCCCAGTACCTTACCCCTTCCTGTTAGTCTTCATCTCATTATTTCCTTTATTTCTGCAAAGGCAGATTCTGAGTAGTCAGAACATTGCTGTTTTAATTTTTCTAATCAGAAGCTTTTAATAATAAAGACCCACAAGCAAACCTCCATGGAATCACTGCCATGGCTCAGAAGAGAACGGAGCTCAAAGCAACATTTGTTCTGTCAGATATCCACTTGGGCAGTCAGCTGTGAAACTGCTGCAGTAGCAGGCTAGTTTCTGTGGGTTGCATTCCCAGCTATCCTTTCTTTTTAATTGTGTGGTTTTAATCACTTCAGCTCAACCCCGGTAGTTAAGCAGAAGATTCCTACATCAAACAAAAACCTCTAAAGTACAACTCATAAGGCAATGACTCAGCACCATCTGTGGCAGAAACCTGACTGTGAAAGCACACCCCAGCAAAAATTACTGATGGGAGAAACATTCAGGTAGACATAAGGGCACATCTAACAGCAGAAAGGCCACTACAGTGCAGATGCAGGGAACTGCTGTTGCTATTTTTGCAGTATGTATGTGGAGTGGTATCTCCAGTACCAGAAATGACATCTGTAACATAAACAAATGATATCTGCTTGACACTTTACAAGCTTCAGTCTGAAGCTCGCACGTGTGAGAAGTTGCATTATTTTCTAAAGCTGCATGTAAATCAAGCAAGCTACTGATAGTGAGAAGGGCAAATTGATCCAAGTGCTGTGTATATAAGGAACCCTGCAGTTTAGCGCTGATGATTTAAACTCCAAAATGCACAAGGATGAGGAACGGACAGGACTGGTTTAGAGTCACATTGACAATCCTTGCCCTCAGTCAGCTACATGCGGCATTTCCCTGTGTGCTTAAGGATCTAGCTCCCAATTTGGATATTGCCATGAGACTTCAAACAACTGAAATCCCTCTAAAAAAAGATACTAGGATTAAAGAAGTAATGTATTCCAACAGTAGCAAAAACCCAGTTCAGGCCTAAAATTCATTCTATTTACAACCCTTGGAGACTCACTATGGGACAGCATAGATTTTATTATTAAGCAAATCAGAATTTGACTGAGGTTCAGACCACAAGTCCACTTCAATGCAACCCACTCAGCTGAAAAGAGATAGGAGGAGATGCTAGAGCATACTACTTGTATATTTACTTGAAGACTTACTCAGCATAAATATATGAGGTTAAAACATGCCATATTTGATGCCTGCAAATCATTGAACTATATCCAATTTAATACAACTTTCTCTCTAAGGGAACTGAGTGAACTGTGTAACTTGTATGTTGGCATAAATATTCATGAATTGCTAAGAAAGCTAATAGGATCAATAAGAACGAAACCTAAAAGACTACTTCACTCTTGCTAAGTGAGGATCCAATTCTGTTGCCAGCCAAGTCGAAAAAACCATTTGTCACTACCTCTCAAAGAGTCACGACAGGGAGCAAAATTGCATAGAACTACTCTGCAGTAAGGACTCGCCCCAAGGAGCACCCTGACATCTCTGGTGGGGAAACAAATGGCAGTGACAAGCTTAAAAATAGAGCATTTTCAGGCTGCCCCATTTACAGTGATTGAGCAGACCCATGGGAAACTGCTACCCAGGGTGCAACTGCACATCAGTCCTCTGCTCAAAGTGAAATTACAAAAACATGGGATACATGACCACCATCCCAGGAACACGCTGTTGCAGTGGCAACGCAACGAAACTGATGCTGCTGGGATACAGGTGACAGCTTTAAGAAAGCATTGATCTGCATAACTTGGGGGCTGTGCCCCTTTCAAACACTGCCCTGCAGAATGCAAGATGGCATTGGGATCAGAGATGGCCTTATCCTGCTGCTCCTGCAAAGGATACACCCCCTTGCAGCGACAAAGTGTGGAATTTGTAAGGAATGTACAATCAAATTCCTTGTGTAGTGTTCTTGGCTGTGGGTTTTGCACAGAGAAAGGCAGGTGTTTATAAAGCAAATTTGGATTATTCTGTAATCTAGCATGAAGAAATAAGGGGTGAAATTGGTAATGGATGTTAGAAGTTCACAGAGAACTGTCTTCTATGGCAGGGACCCCATGCTGGAGCCAGAGAAGAGTGTGAGGAGGAAGGAGTGGCAGAGAGAATGTGTGATGAACTGACCACAACCCGCATTCCCCATCCCCTTGTGCCACTGGCAGGGAGGAGGTAGAGAAAATCAGGAATGAAGTTGAGCCTGGGAAGAAGGGAGGAGTAGGGCAAGCGTGTTTTTAAGATTTGTGGTTTTATTTCTCATTATCCTAGTCTGATTTGATTGATGATAAATTAAACTCATTTCCCCAAGTTCAATCTCTTTTGCCCGTGACAGCAATTGGTGAGTGATCTCTTCCTGTCCTTATCTCGACCCATGAGCCTTTGAGCCTTTCATCATATTTTTTCTCCCCTGTCCACTTGAGGAGAGGGAGTGATGGAGTGGCTTTTGTGGGCACCTGGGGTCCAGCCAGGCTAAATCACGACAATACTCCAGGCTGATACCTGTTAGGGGAAAATATAGCTTGCTGGCTCTGACTGAGGCGAGACTGCTGCAGCTCCATGCCCCAGGTCCCAGCAGCAGTGAGGCTGAGTATATATTCCCAGTAGGCAGAAGCACACAAAGCACACAAACACTCAAGTATATGTGGCTGTCCATGCAGATCAACAGAGACAGACAGACATACAGAGCACTCACATGAACACAGACAGAACCAATGGCCTCATCCTGCTCCCGTATCTGGCTGAGCAAGGTGGAGGGGCATAGTAAGACTATAAATACACACATGTGCAGTATGGATCCCTCCAGCAGTTGAGCTAAGACACTCGATCTGCCCAGCACCTTCCCCTGGTTCCCACTCTCCCCAGTTGCTGTCAAATGGACATACAAGCCTCAGGGTCATAGTCCCACTCCAGTCACTGGTACAGACCCCTCACTCACAGTCACATTCACACTCTGACCTGACTACCTCCCCCCCCAAGCAGTCTGGGACTCCCCTGGTCCCCAGTGGTCAATTCCCCATAGTCTCACTCTTAGAGACACACCTCCATTCTCTTTGGCTCCTCAGCTGCTTCACCCACTCCCCAGCAAGTCCAGCTTGATCTTCACTAGTGCTCACACACTCACCTGCACACCGACGCGTGCTCCAGTTGCTGGCACCTAGGCCTCTGAGTCCTGGCCCCAGTCCTGTGGCTGGCACTGGGTTCTGCTCACTTAAGTCTCTGCAGTTGCCACCACCCAGGTCCACGGACCCTCAGACCTGTGGGCTGATGCCAGTTGCTGGCACCCAGACCCCCATAAAGAAACACAGTAGAGAGAGTGAGAGTCCATCAGCCAGGAAAGTTTTAGAGAGGAATTTAATATAAAGATAGGATAGATAGCATGACAGACAATGGTACCAATCAGCCAATTATTTGCATGGTGTCCATTTTTATCTCCTGAACTCTATTTTTCCACACTTGTTTCTCTCAAATCCCTTAAATCTATCCCTTTCCCTGACATTGATCCATCCCCTAAGCATTCCATAAGAAGTCTTGTGCAACCCCCAAATGCTCTTCCCCTGGTTTCCAGCTGGTGAGCTCCCAACAGATATTGGTGCCTGGGGTTGCTCCTGCCCAGGCGGAGGACTTTATACTTCCCTTTGTGGAACTGCATGAGGTTCCTGTCAGTCCATTTGTTCACCCTGCTGTTGGTTTCCTGATCCAGACATAAATTCCAAGAAGTTCTTCTTTTTATGAACTGCACCACTTTACAACACACTATGTGAACATTTTTTGTGATGAGAAGTAAAGGGCCAGTCAGCCTGAAAAGTCTTGGCACAGGGCAGAGCTTGAAAATTGGAGTAGGAAGAAAAAAGTTACAAGGCCAATGAGAGTAAAGGGTAGCAGTTTTTGAGTCAAGCCTGTTCACTCATATCCAGAAGACCTATTCATAGAGAAGGACTTTCAGGAATTTAGGTACCTAGGGATACAAACAAAAACAAACAAACAAACAAACAAAACTTAAAAAAGCATGTAATGAGATTAAAAAGAAATAATACTACCTAAATGGTTTGCCTATCTAGTAATCACCAAAATCCATGACAGTGAAGTATGATTTCCAAAAATGTGTTGTGCATGACTGAAAAAAGATTTTAAACTGCATTTAGACACCAAGATCCTTAAAAATAATATCGCTGCAGGAGAACTCACCAGAAAAGTAAGTTTATTCAGTGTCAAGTGTGGATCCTTAAAGTTCTCTTAGGGACACTAATTTTGTCCTGTGACTGTATATGCAATGTATATACTTCACTTTCTTTAGCTTGATTTCATGAGTCCAGATCTATATTTCCATTTTCATAAACTTTCAGGTATTTGAAGTGCTTCATTGAGCTCTACTTCACATTCTTTCTTTTGTAAATCCTACTACACTGATCAAAAACTTTATGTTTGAAGATGCTTTTAAAAAACTGTCTTTAGTGATCTAAATCACTTCTGATAACATAATTCTGTCTAGATCACCAAAGTACCTTAAAGCATTTTGGCAGAGGTCTGCAGAACAGTCTAAACAAGTCAGAGCTGAGTGTCTGATAAAATCCTAGCAGCTTTTACATGTTAAAACTTAGGTTTGTATTTCATTTATCCATTTCTGTGGTGGCTCCTTGTCTGACCCTATTGCCATCACATTGTTTACAAATTCTGATGCTATTCTACAAATGTGTTTTTATCCATGAGTGACTTGCAGAAGCAACACAAGAAGAAACAAATGTCCTTTGCTTTATTTTTCTGAAAACTGAGTATCCCCTCTGGGATCTGCAAACAAGCATTGAAGTACTACTGTATCACTATATTTGCAGAACAAGTTACTCTGCCTGGAAGTTAATTGCTCTGCAGTAAACATTGTTCTTTAGCAAAGAACAGGAAGGAAAAAAACAAGTGAGATTCTGCTATAGTAACCGGAAGGGAAAAATAGCCTTTTTTTTAGTATAAACCTTCTTGATAACATAAAAAATGTGAAAGTTTAAGTACCATGATAGAGATTCTGTTTTTGATAAGACATTGCACTTTTGACAATGATGTTTCAGTGACAGAACACTAAGACTTTGATTTAGACCCCTGCTTTTCTCTACAACTTTAATCTGTGTACACTGTAAGAGTTTCTTTCACATTTGTAGCGGTAGTCCTGAGACTGGTGTCATCGTCTCTTATAGAGGAGAAGATTTGATACAGAAGGTTCCCGGAGCTCCCTTCAGCTTTCTGTGGTATGTCTGCTCTCTTAACATTTAATATCTCTTAAGCCTGATATAGTCTGATAACTTTAACATGTCATGTGCTTTTTGGGGGAACAAAGAATTTTGTTATCTCCGCTTCCCCATTAAGATTGTCATTATCTACATTCACAGTGCTTGATTTAGCCACCCTCTTTGTAATTAAATATAGCTGTATAAAAAGTAGAAATGAAGGAACACCATAATGTCATACACAGGTAAATACGTCCTGCTGGAAAATGCTGAATGCAGATAGGTTAAAAAACAATGGATGAAAACATGCTTCTCTGAATATTGCATCCACTTGTGTGGGTCTGACACCTTTCCTGTTGATGGCTCAGGGCATGTCGCTTCAGCAGCAGACATGGATCAGACCCTATATTCCATCTGATCTGTAATTCTTTCTGCCTGGTGGCAAGCACCAGATGTTTCTGATAAGATGTTAAAGCAGGCTACCCACAGAGACTGTTTCTTTCTAATCGCAGACAGTGAGTGCTGGCTTTTTGCTCTGAAACAGAAGGAACTGTCGCTTGGGCATCCCAGTATCTGTTTTTTCCACAGCTTTCAGAAGCCTCAAGGACTTCAGACAGCTGGCTGATCTGTCCCAAAAGATGCCAGACAGCAGCTTGGGTCTTGGCTAGAAATGAGACATTCATGTATAAAGGCTATTTAAAGTACAGTCACTGCTGCAACAAATGTGACAGTAAGCTGTGTTTGGCCAAACCAAAAATAAAATAAAAGAACCGTAAATTTGCTACTGTCAGAACTTCTAACTGCAATAGCTAAGAGCATTGCAAGTAAGTTCAAAATGATGAGCCTCTGTAACACTGTTCCTTATAAGTAATATCTCCAGTGCTGTAAGATGGAAGTGGGGTAGGTAACATCTGTCCCATTCTTTGCAGACAAGAAAAAAGCTCAACAGAAATTCTGCAGTGTACCTAAAGTTGATAACCCCCAAAGAGCAAATGGAAATAAACACACAGCTCCTAATTGTTGCTTTGTTTGATCTGCTGCTATAAAGCAGTACATTTGCAGAAAAACTTGTTATAAAATGTGATGCCTAACTGGCTTTTGAAAAACTTTGTGTGCATTCTGCTAACATATATTCTGGAGCAAAGACCCAGAATAATTACATAGAACTATTATCAATGATAATAATAAAGGAATCTCTTGCCAAGCAGTTATTTTAGTAGTAGCTAGCGGGAGAAAAAGGTTATTTTGCTGATATAACATGATGTTCCAGATCCAATGTAGTTAAAGTCAATCAAGATGAAGACAAAGAATCTTGTACCGGATGAAATTTTCTTTACTCTATTTTTAAATTTTCTGTAACTTTCTATATTGTTTTGTAACTCAAATGCAGACTCATGCCTAGTAGTTTTCTGTATTCATAGTAACACACCATGACAGACATCATGCTTTATAAGATGATCTAATCGTTTGCTTCTGTTTTTGAATCAACAGAGACATCATTTTAATGTCCTTACCATGTTCTACATTGCGCTGACACCAAAGTAAAGTGTCAGTGTTGCACAATGTAATACTGCAGTGCAGAATGCTGTAAAATGCCTATAAATATAGAAATAAATAATGTGTAAGTACAGTAAATAAGAATAACTGAGTTGCAGCCCCAAGAAAAAGGCTTAAACTACAGCTATTCTTCAATCCAAATCCTGGCAATTCTGTATTCCTAACCCCACACAAAGCATAATAAAACAATATATCTACCAAAATCTCTCTCTCAGTAACTTCCTTTAGGTGCTGGTGTTTAAATGCATGTCTAGACAAACAAAATATTTTTTTCAGTACTAATTTATAAGGAAGATTTAAAACTAAACTTCAAAAAAACCTTACTATAGAGGTAGGCATAATTTTATTACATTAATTTTCTGCAGAAAAGCATGCATGCCACATATTTGCAGTGTTTTTTATTCTAACATGCCAGTAAGCATGTGAAATGTAATAACCATTTTGGTTGTGCTTTGAGAGTTCAGCATGACCTTGTGGGCCACTGAATTCATTTCACTAACTCATCACAAACTACAATGACGGCAGTCACCTACTGTGCCACCTTCATCCAAAGTAAATAACATAGGGTATTTAAACAGGTGTTTTTGATCCTTCCAGTCCTTCAGAAAATCAAGTTGTTGTTGGGCCTTTTGTGCGTTTTGAGAGTCTTTTCAGTTCATCATTCACATGCACTTAGACCATTATCATTTAATGATGAGTACTTTATAGGTACCTGAGAAGAGAATATATTATCTGGTAACTAGAAGTAGATACATCACAAGACAATGTTTCTTTATGTCTCACCAATTCAGGGATTTCAACAAACAGCTCACTACATAATAAATAAAGGTGAATACAGCAAAACTGAATAGCAGAAAAATAAATATTTCTGGTTTCCTTCAGCAAGGCTAGTCTCCTTTTTTCTCATGTACTTTAAAAGCGATCTTCTCTATATTGCATATTTTTTGAACTCCATGAAAACTTGTATTGGTAGAATATGAAAATAAAAGTAATGCAACTGACTTTAATGAGCCATGTCATATCAACAAATGCAGCTATGTGTTTGCAAATCATTCTTGCTACTGCTCTCTGATCCTCTCTGTCTAAAGGTAGAGGTTCATTTTGAAAGGGTAGACCATAGACCTCTTATCAGTAAACACAAATTACATCTGGCTCAGTCTGTCTTTGTCTTTACCTTTGCTTTGCAAATATCAAATGGAGGCACTAAGACTTTTCAGAATGTACTGCTGATGTAGGTCATTTCATCTTTTGGATGCCTTGGATATGATTTTCCAAAGGTTTGTAGCTTTAGGCTTTTTCTAGTCCTACCTCAAATTCTTTATATTCAGAATTTCAGAGAATTTATCCCAAAACAGACTTTCAAGTCTTCCTTCCCCAGTGTATTCATTTGCACTTTATAGAGACAGAATGCTGAGAGGGATGCTCTCTTATCAGACAGGCACAATGTTTTTCTTCTTATTCATCAGTGCTGCATTTTCTTTAGGTAAGAAAAGATAACAGCAATGAGCACTAATTTTTCGTGTGTCTCTGGGGCTGCATCGGACTGCTGAAACCATGAGATAAGATCACTGGCTTCACTGAGAGACTACATTTACTTTAGATATATGTATAAGAGGCTCAGGAGAGAGGAAACTATTTACATTCTGGCATCTTAATGTGTTTTCATCTTTTTTCATCTTCTCTTTCTCCTAGCTTCTGTAATGATTTCTTTTTTTTTTTTTTTTTTCCCTATCATTAGGTTCAGGATGTATAACAGCTTCAGTGGCATTACTAATACATATTTGTACAGTAATGAAAGGACTATAGCGATGTCTTTGAGGCGAGTGGACTTCTTGTCTGTACATTGAAATTCCACATCAGAGGGGAATTTACCACATGTATTTTGCCTGGCAACAGTCTTTAATTAATGCCCCCTTCACCCCCACCCCCAACCTACAACTGTCTCAAAAATATATCTTGTCCATGCATGAATGCTTTCATAGGGCTTTTGGTTTCACTCAACTCTATTGAGAAGTTAGCTATCACAAAATCATTTAATAGCCCTTTGTGTGTCATTCTTTCCACCTGCTAATTTATGGTTCTTTCTCATGCATGTCTGCATTCTTGGAACTATCCTTTGGAGACCGCTTCCTGCCTTGAATGAAGAAGAGATTTTCATTTGCCCTTTTCTCTTTCTGTGTATGTGTGTGTGTGTTAAGTAAGCCCCTCACTTGAGAGGATCCATGTGCCTTTATCAGGGACATCTGACATATACTGAAAATATAACTTAACAGTTACATTTTTTTTCTGACATACTTACCAATCATCTTAGTCAGCATTAGTTGTTAAGTACTTAGAGTTCAGAATGTACTCTTTTCTGTGCTAGAATAAGTTTAGAACAAACATCCCATTTATAATGCTACTATATCACAACATTTTGCTGGCTCTGCACCCAGTTACATGAGAATATTTAACCTTTTTATTCCAATTGCATTATATCTGAAATTTGGCAGACCTGGTTTGTTTGTAAATACATTATACATAGAAATGTTTATTTTTTCTCTCACCCTCAAAACTTTCCTAATTTTTGCAAAATTTGTAGCTACACAAAACATACTGGTTGTCTATATTAATTTAGGTTTTTGAGGGAATTGGTTCTGCTACATTCTTCTGACAGTATTGGGCTACAGGATAAATGGATCTCAGTTGCTTTGCCCACATTAAGAGAAGGTACTTGCAGGTTATTATGGTTTAGCCTGGATGAATGTCACGTGCCCATGAAAGCCGTTCTATCACTCCCCCTCCTCAAGTGGTCAGGGGAAAAAAAATATGATGAAAGTCTTGTGGGTCAAGATAGGGTTAGGGAGAGGGAGAGGGAGAGGGAGAGGGAGAGGGAGAGGGAGAGGGAGAGGGAGTCTTGAAACTGCTAAGTCTTGCTGTGATAAAAAAAAAGAAGCATGAATGTATTTATTACTAGAGACTGCTAGAAAGGAGAATTTGTCTAAGAAAGACTTAATCAGTCTCTATAGTGAAGCAATCTGTGTTGTCTCTAACTATAGGGAGCTCTCAAGGAACTAGAAAAGTATAATAAGAGTATTATAATTTGATTTAACATATTTTTCACAGACTTACAGCAAAATAATTTTGAAAATCTGTGAACTCCAGAGACAGTGAGTGTTAGAAACACAGTATATATTTCTTCTCAAATAATATGAGTGGTCAGATCTGAGTTTCTGTCCATAGGTCAAAACTTAGTTCTGAATAGAGGGAACCATATATGTGGTTTCTAAACTGCCAGGATGTTATGTCATTAGCATATTTTCTTAAGTCAGTTTTTACATTTTCTTTATTTTGAAGTTTTCTTTACTCTGTGTTGGGACAAAATGAAACAGATGTGGAGAAAACAACAGCAGCATCACCTTCGCTTGAACAGTTAGAAAGGAGTAGATTCTCAGCTTCCACTTTGTAAGAAAGCCAAACCTTACTCTCTGCCAGACTAGGTATTTAACTGACCAAACTAGGGCAACTGGGCATATACAGAAGTGCAATTCCAGTCCCATAAATATTGGATAGTCAGAAAGTGAGACAAGGATGTAGCCTAGACACCATTAAAGGTTCTGTGACAGCTGAGTGAGAATTTTAGATTGCAATTTTCAATGTATGTCCCAAATTCTTTGCTGGATCTTGCCATTAGTAATTTTTTAAAAGTTGCTTTGATTGATAATAATAATCTTTTACAAATTGCTCACTTGTTCTGCACATATCTCAATTTTGTTCTCTTTAGGGATGCTTGAGGATTTTGTACTTGGAAGGAAGGGTATGGGCAGTATTCTTTCTTCTGCTGAATCTTGGAGATATTTTGATGTATTCCATGTTCATACAGAAAAGCTGAGATGATTTTTTTTGTTTCTACTTTTTCCAAAATTGATATCATTCTGTGAGATACATAAGAAATGACTGAGCCTCTCAGAGGTTCCCTTGACAACTCTCATACCTGGGGTTGGACTAGATGACCTCTAGGGGTCCCTTCCGATCCAAAACTTTCTATGATTTCTATGATACCTGATCTCTTGTAGCCTGAATGAATTTACAAGTTAAAGAACAGGTTATAGAATAAGTTTGTTACCTTCTTGCGTGTCATTGTACAAGACATTGATGATCTCAGTGAATTGAATAGAATATTCAAAGCAACATGCTTCCTATCCCATCTAGCAAAGAAATACTGAGGCAAGTCAGCAGCTCTGTTACCTCTATTGGCGTTCACCATGTTTTCCTTCCATTTTACCAATTTTATTCTGAATTTATAAAACACTGTTTCATATTTTTAACAGCTTCTACTCCCCATCAAAATATAATGCAGTGAGAAGAACATATCTTTTTCCTGGATAATCTGCCACAGGTCTATTGCGGTCTCTCTTCATACATTGGAATTCTGCTTTAAAAAAAAAAAATTTGTTTCCACAGATTGTGAAGTATTACCTTTAATAAATGAAACATAGAAAACTTGTAACAGCCAGTGTAAGGCTTAGTGCAAAGATATGTGAGGAAATTCTTCTTTTATTTGGTCCTCCCTTTTTATATACTTTTTCTATCTAGTTCGTTTTTCTGATCTTTTTATCTTTTCAATTTTTCTCCCTATCACCTGATCCAATTTGGCAGTGTCTTAGGGTCTGCTCTGTATGGTAAATAGAAGGCAGTTACATTACATGCCTGCAGAGTTTTCACTGTTGGTACTTCAGATTTAAGGCTGGATATTGATAGTGTAAAGTGTTTTGTTTTGGATATACTCTTAAACAAAGTGCTATATCCCTCCTCTGCCTCTGTGATAGACCGTGAAAAATGTATTTGTCTTAATTCAAGCAGCTATAAAGCATTCTACCATCTCCTCCTTCAATTCTTTTGGGACCTCTCCTCTGTTTCCCATACTATTACTTTTTATTTTATAACCTTCTTTCTGAGGTTCTTAAGTTTTTCATTTCTACTGATAAAATTGGGAAATGTTTACTATAATTTCTATATTATAATCACAATACCTCTCTCTTTATATATAAAATTTGATAAAGTCTATAAAATCTCTCAGAACTGAATCTCTAGTGGCTTCTGCATGTTCCAGGAAAATTTACTACTGTCAAAATGGCATTTTAATGTAAGAATTCAGATAAAAAAGCAGCAACCTTGTAAAAAATAGATGCTTCCTATTCTAATTATTATATAGTTGAGGAGGAGAAGATAAGGAATTACGAAGATGATAAACAGAAGAATTCTTTGCTATACTTTACCTTCTTTACTGTTACAGGATAACATCATAAAACGTTTAGAATCTTTATACTGCCTTTCACGCTGTCAGCTTTGCCTCTGAAATCTATATTGGTCCTTCTTTTACTGGCTAACCACTCTGCCCTGAACCCAAAACTTTCCAAGTGACTTGTTTGAGCTCTGAATCTATTCTTGTTAGACACAACATAATAGCTGCAACGTACTCACCCTTACTTGCCCTGTCTTCTAGTACATGCTACTTAACTTCTGCAAAACTATGCAGTCATGTGTATCTAATTAGTAAAGAATTACAAGATGTTTGGTTTTATGCATAACAGTGAAGAAGAATCCTTTATGAAAAAAAAATATTTCAAAGCCTTTTTTGTTTGGTTTGTTTT
>Ga0181612_117222_pt1 | contig 15583 bp, 8 predicted proteins | sample HoacroProtozoa21_FD_119630 | JGI IMG/M metagenome (GOLD analysis project Ga0181612, IMG submission 119630) | Hoatzin crop microbial communities from Cojedes, Venezuel. Combined Assembly of Gp0051906, Gp0051904, Gp0051908 | reverse complement strand
GATTTGTGTTTTAAAAGGCCAACAACCGCTTCCATAATAAGGCCTTTATTTTCCATGCTGGCAATGGCAAAACCCAACAAAATGTCACTGGTTTGGGAAACAATAAGCTGTCCTGGAGAAATTAACCTATTCTTATTCTGTCTTCTGAAAGAGCCTGATCCATAGGCAATCTCCTGAGATTAAGTCAAAATGGACTTTGGAAACAACAGTTTTTATGCTGGAGCCTGCCTAGGCACACCAGAACTCAGACATGTGAAGTTTTACACACCTTTCTGCAAAATCAGAGCTGTAAATGTAGATTCTACCACTTAAGAATACCACCTGGGTTTGTGGCATTCCTCAAAAGATTTCTGACTCTTAAATCAATTAAAAAGTGAAATAGGAATGTCCTTTCCTGATACTTGCTGCTAAATAAAGTTAAACTTAAGGTCTACTCAAAGTAATTAATTCTTCTCAAGATTTGATTATAAAACCACTGGCAAAAATTCTTTATTACTTTTCCCAGTACCACTAACAATACCAAATTCACTGTTCCCTGCACAATAGTAATAAACTGCTTGGAAATGAATATTCTTTGAGTATTTTAATGATGTCTGCATCTATTTCATAGCACACATGTAAATGTCTTTGGACACCTCAGAATTCTCTTGTCTGGTAAAGTTTACTTCAATAGCATAAATGGTAAAAACCAGAAGGCTTGACTAGGGTTAGATCTCAGCCTTGTCTCTTCTTTTAGATGTCTAAACTAAATAATTATTCTCAGGCTCTAATTATTGCAGCAGCTTTTCAAGTGTAGTTTTTTGTACATGCAGCGGAACGTTGACATTGTTTAAAGGAAGACATAACCCATAAATCAAGAATGTGCTTTTAAACAAAACTGTTTCCAAGTAAAAACTACTCCAAAATAAGCACTGAATTCACGCAAAAGAATAGAAGGAAGCAAGAAAATATTCTAACTTTCTGAAGGATGTGGCATCACATTTTGGGCCAGATCTGCAAGGGACGTTCAATTGCCAGCAGCAAACTCAGAGCCGCTAAACAAGTTACCACCTGTCAGCAGAGCTGCTGTAACTGGCCGGACACATCCTGGTCTAGACCAACTGTCCAGGTAAACACTCAGGCTCAGCGTAAGCTATCCTTAAGGCAGCATCACGTTCCAAATAGACTAATTTACTTTGTAGAGAAGGATGAATAAATCTAAACAGCTTTTTGTGCTATTTTGGCTAGATTGTTTCTGACATCTAAATGAGACTGAGAATGCTCTATTTAGGTTGACAGTACAGTGAACTGAAACATGACAGGCTCCTGACTGCCCTGATAGATCATCCAGAGAGCTGACATGCTTCATGTGAGCCAGTGATTTATCCCCGTAAGCAAACAAGGCACATTAAGAGTAGGACACAGTAACAACGAGCACTTGAAAACACATGACCTTTGGATCTATCTCAAAGGCCAGGAATCATTTTCATTTAGCAATGCTGTCATGGAGAAAGTTAAGAATACACACCAGAACTAATTACAAAAGTCTTGCCTGTTGAGGGAAAAAATCATTTTTTGGAGAGGTATCTCCATCCGTACTGAAGATTTTCTAAAATATTGCTAACAATGAGAACAACAGTGCCCTCCAACTGTGAAAAAGCACTGAAGCTGCTGATGAGAGGGAAGAACATCCTACCTTTGATTTCTGATTAGAGATAAAAATACAGTCTTTGCAGCAATATTTTCTCATTCCGAGTCTTTTTGAGCCTGTTAAATCTCTTTCCCCTGCTAACACAGTTCTGACCTTCTATAGAGATATTCCTTTCCCTGGAAAATCATCATTTTGTTTCCAGAGAAGGTAGAGGGAATATAAAGCATCTCTTAGCACAACAGGAAGAGAGAGTTTCTTGTAGTCACTCAGAACAAATATGGGTGGTTTTTTGTTTTTTGTTTTTTTGTTTGTTTTTTTTTTTAAAGAGGAAAAAAAGGCTAAAAATCCATAGGATTTTTCTGAAATCAGAAACAGTCAGGGAGGGGGTAGTGGATTCCCAGGTGAATTTTATGGTATGCTCTCTATTTATTAGTGTATGCATACCTGCCATTTCTCTATATTTGTCCCAAAAGGCATAGCTCTTCATATAGGCTCCTACACATGTCTTAAAAAGTAGTAACATTACATGACAAGCGGAAGAATGGAATCCTACTGCATGCAATACTAATGTATGCAGGCAGCTAGGATTACCCCATCCATGCAGTATTTAATACATTTTTTCAGAGTTACAGATTTTTGCTTTTTCCATTCAAACCACCATTCTTTCTACAAACACGTTTCTTCCACAGAAAATAGTGAAGCTTCTTCTCCAGTAGGAACAGTAGGAGTTTTTAGGAAGAATACTTATTACCTTGGAAAATAACTTTCTTCCAATTACATTAGATAATTAAATACAGGTATCAGCGAAGGACATGCTTCAAAACATCAGTGTTTTCATTATTTTAGACATGCAGTTACCACTATATTGCAATCTGTTCTGCATTAGCATTGGAGCAGAAAGGATTCCTAGAATTTGACGCTCAAAGCTGAATCTCACACTACGATTAAATTATTATTCCTTCTCCAACGAGGATAGAAAAAAACAACTTTTAACCTAGGGGGTGGGAGGGAAATTAAAGTTTCACTGATCAAAGTCTGAATGCTTCTCCAGCCAGGCATCCTATTTAGGGATGTTTGCTCATTACCTCAGACACACACACTGCATTCCCTGGTGTCATGTGCCCAATTCCAAAACCCATTAGAAAGTCACAAGGTAAAGGCGCGTGAGTGTGACTGCATAAACCACCCACAACCTAGTAGGACACATTCATGTCCCTGCAGCCCTGTCTTCATAACATCGCCAGTGCAGTCTCTTCTGCTTCTGTTCACAAACCTGGGAATATAAGCATCTTGGCCACCTACAAGTTTTACCAGACAAAGCATTCAAAAGTGCACGTCAGAGAAGTAATAGCTGGCTACTAGCACTGAGCCAGTTTTCCTTGCAGCCATTTGGGATACATATGGCTTTGTTCAGCTCTGCCAGACCTTTCAAGCAATGTGCAAATAGTTCTAGTGCATCCCTAAAGCAACCACTAGAACAGGCAAATTAATAGATAACTCTGCTAGACCGGAATAGGAGTGAAGACCCTAGTGTCTGTTCAAGGCAGGTAATTTCAAATATTTTGGCCAACAAGGGCTTAGTTTTTCCACCCTCCTTGCTGCAGAAGAGACAAGGTAGCAGTGCTACATGGCTCTCCAATACTCTGCAGCATACCTTACCCAGCAACCTTTTGGCACTCATTTTACTACGAGTAGCAAAGAGCAAAGAGTCATATGGCCTATATAAAACAAGAAGGAAAGTGTTATCTATGGTGGAACTCAGACTTTTGCATGGTATAACATTATTTCCTTTCTTCTTGCATCTAAATGTTCTCAAATATGCACTGCCTTATCTTTTCTCAAAGTGATCATGAATATTTTGCTCTGTCCAAGTATATGTCTTACTAATTAAGCTTGCATTTCAAGATCAGGAAGTACTCTATCAAGTGAAATTTTGTAACTAAAAACTACATTAAAAATTCTGTAAAACAATCTTGGTGTACAAGCAGTGAGTGTTCCTGCTTTTCAGATAAATTATACTTTATAAGCTTGAAGACCTTGTTCTCTTCGCATTTTATGTCATGTTTAACTACTTAAATCCCAGGCCAGTGCTCTCAGCAGCCACAATGAAAAAAAATCCCCCAAAACAAAAAAGATAATCCATTGAGGTTTTCATTATAATTTGTACTGTAAATGCTTCTGAAACTTTTTCAACCCTAGTGCAAAATAATGAAATATGTAAAGTGAGACTTTCTATAGATAATATCTCAGTTTATTGTTATTAATGTGACAGCACCCACTAGGTCAATATTTTGTTTGTTTGCAAAATACTACAGCTGTTTACATTTCTGTTGCACACGCCACAAGGGAACTTCAGAAATATGCCTGATTTTCTTCCATATTTCTAACAAGCAAGGGACAGAAATGGAGGGAAAAGTCCTGTGTTTACAGATCCATTTGCATTAGAAGTTGAAAGTCTGGTGATTAATAAACAGCTCTAATAAAGTCCTCCAACCTAAGATCTAGCTACATTAAAAAAGACTACTTGTTTGACTCTCTCTGAATTACTGCTCTTAGAACAAGGCCACCTGGGGATAATGAACAGCTGATTTAATTTTTAATCAGCATTTAAAAGCCTTTTAAGTGGAGCTCATTTTCATTAGTTTAAATAAAGAACACCTCGAAAAGTGAAAGGTCATTAAACCTCTGGAAGTACATTCATGCCAAGACTTCAGCTAAACATAGGTCCTTTTAACAGGGTGTCAAGGGATTTATTAAATATAATGTGAACAATTGCTCATTTCTGTAGTCAAACAGAGCCTCATAAAGGGATCTATTGTCTCATCAAAGCCTTACCCAGGAAATTGCTATAAAATGTGTATTCTGAACCCGCCTGCGCAGTCTGAAAGCAACTTCGTAATGACCCCACTGCACATGGTATTCAGAGCTCAGTTTCAGTGAGATCTACAAAGACTGTGCACCTCACAGCATTAGGTGTGATGAGTAGCATGCCTGTAATAAGGATGCAGCTGCTTGGTAAGCAGGAATATTCGGTGTCTCAGTACTTTGATATGAGACTTGACTTCTAATCTGCAGTCAGGTTCAGCACTTGTGAAAGTTGTACACATTTGGTTGTGCATCCTGCCTGTTTAACCCAGGCTTCAGCACTGGCTTTCCAAAGTACACCTTTTTTCCTTGTCTACAGAACAGATTTACATTATAAGACTAATTTGCATACCCTTCAAGTTTTTAATAAAACATTCTCAAGCAAAAATACATATGGACATGATCAAGGATTGGAAAGTCCATTCAGTAAACAGGGGGCTACCCTGAAAAGCACAAGGCTCAATTCCATCATTTCATTCTCAGTTTTGTTCCGTTCTCAGAGTAGTCTAGGGTTTGGTCATTTTTCATTTTTAATGAGCTTGTAAACATATAAGAGAATATTACTTATAGCTTCAACCTGGGCGCTTTCGCTCCTGTGATGCTCATTTTTCACAAGCAATCAGCAAAATGAAGGAGATTCAAGACGCACTTAACATTGTTCAGGATATTTAACAACGCAGCCAGAAAAAGCTAACAGATTCATGCTAGCTGCCTAGTGCTTCTTCTTCTCGGGGAATTCATACTGAGTATGAGAGGATACAGACAATTAGAAGTCACACTACTCCATCTCTTACCAGCCATAAGGCGTAGGTGAGGAATACCAAAGAATAGCTACAGCCCCTGAAAAAAATTAAAAAAAAAAGTAAAACAGAGAGGAGGGGAGGGTTGGGCTCTACAGAGACTTTTCAATGTCCTCAAAACTTCATAGCGAGTCAGAACCAAGATGAAGGTTCCTAATCCCCTCACTAACTGAAAGAAAAATTAATTTCAAACTCAAAAGCACCCACTTCAGGAAAGATTTAAAATAGCACCTCCACTTCTTCAAGAGGTCAGATTTGGATTCATCTGAATGTACTGGGTTTTACTGTTCCTGGCTGCTGTTCAGCTAAAGTGTTGGTTCTTATCACGATTTTTCTTTCTGCTGACATGTAATGTGGGTTAGGAATCCAACACAGAGATGGTGAGCATCCTAGGGTAAGTTCACTTCAGGCTAAGTTCAAGGAACTCAGTATCCCTCAACATTATGCTCCACTCATCCACACATGACTCCCCTTAAGTTCAACAATTTTTATGGTTTGTATCAAAAAGCTGATTTTGACCCCTCCATTCATAAATTCTATCCAAATCAGTCAGAACTTCAGGTTTGAGACAGTGCTTTGTACACTGCATGTATGCAGGAATCAGATTTAAGGATCTGACTAAATTTCTACATGACATGAGTGGAACAATTTCTGTGTGCAAGTTTTCTTGTCAGAAACATTAACTTCACTTTCCCACCCCAGCCTGTTAGATGGCTTAACTGTCTTTTTACGCAGAAGACAGGTCTAATGAAAATTAATTCCCCCTAATCACTAAGGATTTGAGGTTGTAAATTTGCAGAATAAAATGACACATTATTACTCCGGTTTTTCCTTCAAAGCAGCTTTATAGTGTTCCTTCCTTAAGAACAGATAAGCCTAGTGAGGCTGGCATATGTTTTTAAGTACAGGGAAAAGTCACAGCTCTACATGCCTACATGTGTGCCTCAAGCACACTGGTAGACTGATGCTTTGATAAGTGTCAGAAAAGCTACTAATTCTCCTGAAAGGATCAAGCCACCTTTAATTACTATTAGTGATACTAAAGTAATTTTTTTATAACGCAGAAATAGTAAAAACTCCATATTTATGTTTTCTTAGGCAGCGGTGTCTTTCCAATCCTGTCAACATCTAGGCTGACACATGGACAACAGTAGGGAAGAAGGGGCAGTTTCACTGTTTAATACTAGCAGTGCTGTTCTAAAAGTTAGAGATTCCAATGCTCTGATTTCTTATGTGTTCATTGGCTTTTATCTATTTTTGGAAGAGTGTACCATACATTCCCACCCAAGAAATCACAATAATTTGTTAATCATTTGATAATTATTAAGTATATCATACCTAGAAATTAATATGGGACTTTCATCTTTTCCAAAATGCACACAGGAACTGCTGTGGCAGAAAGATAATACATAGTTGACTGCTTCCAAATAGGGGGAAGGGGAGGGGGAGGGGGGGAACCCTCCCAGAAATAGCGCACTTCTCTTTTAAATTAAAACAAGGACTAGATTTCCAAGGGCATGTGATCATTAATTTATAAAGGCCATGGCTTGCTTATCAGGTGACATTAATGGAATCACTGACCTGTATCAAAAGTTGTGGAAAGAACAAACTTAGTTATTTGAAACAAATAGATTGGTGCCATGTCTTGGTCACAGAGACTACTCTAGCTTGTTTTGACCTGTGAAGTGTCCATATACAGCATAACCACGCAAAATCTTTGGTGATATTCCCAGGAATCTTTCACTACAATGATCTCTTAATCACTGCAACTCTGGATGAAAAAAAAATTAAAAACACCTGATAGTATGAATAACAAAACCTGCCCATTCCTGAGCAGTAACACCACACATAAATGTTTTCTAGCTCTGAAAAGATAATCACTTGGACCTCAGAAATGACCCACAGTTCTACTACCAGCCACTGCTTTTGTATACAAGCTGAGACTATATTTGTCCAGAGAACAAACCCGGGAAAATCCTCTAGTTATGCCTGATGGGTCCTTTTGCACTACTGTTAAGGCAAACTCTTTAAGGTAACTACAAAGAGACATAAATACAATGTTCACTCAGGAAAAGCATCAAATATTTTGTGTGGATCAAATAAGAGGGATACTCTGTGGATGGAAGTTTAAGAAGAACAGATACTATTTTTAAATGTGCTGTCCTTCCAACTGGTACCCAGTGCTGTGGCCGCTACAAAATATTGCAAATCCAGCCTCGTGCTTTCACCTCAGTCCAATGCTGCAACCACTTCCATGCAAAAACTGCCCATGTGCTAATAACTAGACCCTACTTAGACTAGCTACATGGATAACAGCTATTATATCAGCATGCAACAAATGCAATGATTTTTACAGGAGAGTTTGTTTGTTTTAACAGCAGATTAATTTTAAACTCATTGTAACTAGAATAACAGAGAAATCTCCTGTTAAAATATGCCAACTTGGAGTTTATGAAGTGAAAAAAAATCCATCTAACATTGTTGGCTCTTTCTCTAAATCATTCCCCTTTAAATAACACCTTTGTTTCTGTTTCCTCATGAATGGACGGACTAGTCAACTGGAAAACCAAGTAAAAGCTATTTGGAAGTTTGCAGGCCTCATTTGTTAAAACTGACTGAACTGACTTCTGATATGCTTACAATCTGTGTTTCTACACATTAAGAATAGTTTCAGAAACTGGAACCATGAAGCTCGTTCTAATTTATAAACTTTACATAATTCCCAAAGTATTCATTGGAGGATATGCCAGCTTTCAAAAGCCATGCTTCACCTATAAACTTTTGGATAAACAGTCCAGTCAAATGCTTGTTCTTGAATTTGTACATCCCTGTAAAGGGTCAATGGAAAGCATTAAAGAAAATACCAGTTATTTGCACTGTAAAATCAATTAGATATACCTGTTTAATGCCCTTAAGGTCCATTTATTTCATAGACCTTCAAGCAAAACCAAACCCTTACCAGTTCTTGTACTTAAAATATTCTTTACATCTCTGGATACAAGATAGAGGTGAGATACAGAAATCTCAGCTAAAAATAATTTCAAACTAGGTAATCCCTAATGTTTATTTATAAATATTAGTTAGGTACTTCACAATAGCCTCAGTGCATTTATTCTATTGGTTGACATTATATTTACATTAGAATATTATCTGAGTTACAGAGTTGTTAAAGATTAACATTGAAAATGTCTTGGAAAACAAGTCTGACATCATAAATGTCATGTAAGGATACTTAATCCTAGAACATCTCCATCAGGTAGTTCAAACATTTTGAACTAAAACCTAAATGTGGCTCAAGTTACTTGTTTCTATTACTCCATGGACAGGAACCAGGCGCCCTTTCACATATTAAATTAAATATTCATGTATTTACTGCAGTTTCTGTTCAAGGTCTAATACTCTCATGTCGGTTGTAAGAAGTAACAAAACCTTTCACCTCTTTAAAGCATAAATGACGTATATGTTTATACACAGCTTCACAAAAAGCCTTAGCATAAACAGAAAACATCTTGATATAATCATCATAATCTTTATTAAAATAAACAGACATGGTCCGCTTCATGGTAAGTGACTTTAAAGGGGGAAATTCTTTATTTCTGGGATCAGAAGCAAAATTTCATAACCCTTGATCTTCATCAGTTTTACAAAAAGGTAATGACTGGGGGAATTTTCTGTGGGTTTAGCAGTGCAAGCTTTCCATACATGGAACTTCCAGCATGTCTGAACCAGAAACAAGAGCGTGTGTTAGTCAATGGAAAAGAGAACAGCAGCAGATGAGAGATGAAAACAAGAGTGGCAATGATGTGAAAATAAATTTCCATGGTTATGCTGCCTCTTATGAATACTACTTTAATGTGCTTAAAAGGCAACACTTTGCCTTTTGTGAAATAGGCTTGGAAGCTAGTTCTTTAATGCAGTGTTATAGCTGCCAAGCAACACTATCTGATATTTTTATTTGCTATTATCATTATGAGGTACCATCCCTGATGTGACAATGTAAGACAGATGCTAGGTCACATCAGTCTGATGTAATTCTGAAGTCTGTCCCACTCCATTCTGGTAGCAGGTATAAAAGCAGGCAACAATGAAGCCAGGGACAACCTGGCAATGTGCTGACATTGTTGCTTTCTTTCCTGGGTGGTACATACCAGCACTAGGGTTTATATCTCTACGCAAATTTCTGTAGCCAAAAAAATGAGGAATCCTCAATATTGAACTAATTTTGCAGTCCTCTTTCCATTTTTAGGAAGGAAGCATCATCATGGAAATGCAGATAGAGAGTTAATGATTATGGAATTCCCTTGAAGAATTTCACTGGAGCAGATAAGGGCTGCCAGAAAAGAGGATGTGGAAATTAGATTAGAAACTGGCTAGAATGTAAAAAAGATTTTCAGAAGGTATACAAACCTGGTTGCTGCAAGGAGTTCTGATGAATGATTAGCTATTGTTTCAAAAAACACCACTGTAATAAAGTTCAAGTAGTTTCCAGCTGAGAAATAAAAAAATAAATGAAAAATCAAAGCTATGCTTGTGGCTCTAACAGAAACTTGCTGGTTTTGAACCAAAAATTAGACAATGCTAATTTCATTCTCTGCTGTCAACGCCTGACTGCAAATGCTTTGTGTCTGAAGGGATAAATGCAGTTTTTAAAGGCCCAGGACTCTATGTCTGGCAGTCAGACTGCAAAAAGAGATGAGTTCAAGTTATTCAGAAAATGATTTTGCTGGTCAGAACTCTGTCTCTGATTCACATCTACACAGTGCTGTTAAATATATCCCAGTTTGTGGCACAAAACCCAAAGATTTACTGCAGCTGCCTTTAAATAAGGGACCCTCTGGGAACAGAAGAGAACTGAAAAATACCCCCCAAAATATTCCATTAATTATTTTAGAGAATTAATGTTGAGGAGTTCAGCCATGGGGAGGTGCAGAACCAGTGTAAATGCAAATACTGTTCAATCCCAACCTAATAATGACAGAAAGCCATCTACACACAGCTGGCATAGCATGGGGCACTTGAGAGTGGAAACAGGAAAAGAGAGGTGCTGACATTTCTCAGTCCTCCTGATGAATTTGCTAAATATATTAGAAATTATAGAAAAAAATCAGCAAAATAGACTCATGAAAGTGGTATCAACAGGGCAAACCCATAGTATTTCTCTCTAAACATCCATGATTTTCAAATTTCCAATAAACTAAGTTCAGAGTTCCTACAAATCCTCCCTAGGACCACAACAGTCTGCTGGGGACACCAAAGCTTTTTGGTGTGTGCTCCAGGACAGCCACAGAGATCAGGCTTCCAAGTTCACTGTTACAGGGCTGGCAGTTGTATGGACTGAGCCTCCTGACCACCATGTGGAGCCTAAGGACTTCCACACTCCTCGCTCCTCAGTACAGCCTTGAAGTAGGCAGTCTAGAGTAACACCTTTTAAGCAGACTGCCCAGAGTTGAAGGGGTCACAGTTTCCAAATTCGAAGACAGTTCTGTCTCCCAACCACAAAATACTGAGAACAATAACCAGCTGCTAACTAATCATATTCATGGCATCTTCCAATATATATGTTTCTTGCATATTTTATTTCCAAGACATTGTGCCTTGACCTGTCAAAAATTGAGGTAAACATAATCTGTAGGGAAAAACTGGAAAGAACCATCCAGAGTCATAACAGCTCAGGCTTAAACAGAAAAGAAATACTTTTCCATTATTTACCTGTTCACGTACTCATCCAGCAGCAGTGAATGCTCGAGAAGTCAGACCCTTTTTCCCTGCTCAGTCCCAGCCATGCATGATACCCAGGTTTATTCATTTAAGATATTAAATGAAACTATGAATTAAAAACTACTCCAAGAATGTCTTCTACGGAGAAACAAAAAAAAATTGTTCCTGCTCTAATAACTCCTACCATTGCTTTATTCTTTATGCTTCTAAGTTTTTTTAAAATTTATATATTTACACTTGTAAGTATAGAGCAAGCAGATTACGTGTCCGTGTAACACACTAACAACTGCTTGAAAGTGTTAATTAGCTTCTTCATTTTCGTTATGATGAATAAACTCCAGAGTGCATGTAATCCAGAATATAAGAGCACATATTATGCAGTACGTCCAGGAGGAGAAACGCTGGTCTCTTCCTTCACTGAGAGCCAGGCACAGATGATGAAGCTGTAACTGCGATAGGGCTGTCATTGTGATTCAGCTGAAGGGCCTCTGTGTTCTTACAGGTTAAGCAGTTATTTTTACCAGAACAGGGTTGTGAAAATGAGTGACATCATTGTTTTTTTCTGCATTTTCCTGCAGGGATAACACACCTGTCACTACGAATCCAGACAACCAGAAATAGAAAACACTTTCTAACTATATCAGTTCAGCATTTCTTTATTAGGAATGATCTACTGTGGCAGTGCCAACTTTTTGTAAGCAGTAGACAAAGGAGAATATAATTTTAAGGGAAATATTGTTTCTCACACATAACCTACTCTGCAGTCCCCTTGCCTACCTCCTAAATATTCTTTTCAAGGACATCTGTGGCCTACCTTACTGTGGATGGAATTCATTGCATAGGTTGCATTCCCTTCATCTTCCTCCTGGGTATCCCTTGATAGTTGGTGGTCAGATGTACAATTGTTCTTTGCTTGAACATTTTATTACAACAACCAAATAACAGTCATGGCCATGAAGTTTGGCTCCATCTTCTTGACACCCACCCTTGAGATATTTATAAGCATTTATAAGATACTCTCGCAGCCTTCTCTTCTTTTCATTTCTTTATTATCTGCAAAAATTCCTTTTCCTTCATTCACCTAAAAAACATTTTCATTCAGTGCAAGCTGTAATTTCCTTTTAAGCTATCAAACTCACCACAGACCATCGGGTCTTAATGTAATTAATAGAAACTTTTTTTACTCTTGTTCCAAACTCTGAATTTTTTACCTATTTGGATGTTTATCCAAACTTTTATTTACCATCATATATATCCCTACATCTTTTTTTCATTCCATTTGTATTTCAACCAGTTATTTCAGGATGGGGAGTACAAGAAGCTTCTCAGAGTTGAGGGAACTTTAGTCTGTCCCTGACCTTTGTTAGCTGGTTACAGTGTGGCATGCAGAATCCTTGTCATGTAATGCAGTAGCAACCCTACCACTGTGCAGTTCTTTGTTTCCCCCCACATCCATGTCACAGCTGATTTGGTAAGACATGCCAGTTCTCAGTGTCAGAAGCAGCCTTCAGTGAGCAGACTTCCAGGAGCCAGTTACTTTGACTGACAAATATAACTGTGTCCAAATTCTGAGAAAATGTTAAGTAAGGCTCAAGTCAGGAGCCAGCTCAGCCCTTCGTGCTGCTGACAGTGTTAAATTAATGCATGATTTAATTGACTATAAAAATGGCAAAGAGGTTGTTATCATGCTTTATCTCTCAAAAGCAAAACTGTCCAGACAGATCTATACACGGAGTTAGATACAATGTAGAACAGAAGAGCTATTCAATAGGCTTCTGCACTCAGTTAAGGACTGCAAGAATTTCTAGGTATCTTCAGCATTGTTTCCTAACCCTGCCCCAGAATCACATTATTGTAGGCAGATATGTTCCTAAATCCTGCCTAAACACTGTTAGAATCAGAAACCTGGAAAAGCAGTATCAGTGTCCTTCAATGGACTCATGCAGGAGGTGTGCCCAGAGCACAGCTAAGATAAATTAAAGTATGAAATTGTAAGTACTGTACAAAAACATACAGTTAGACACCATCTAAACAAAACAGCATTGTAGTGTCATACTCACCCATGAAGTGAGAAATACAAGCTGAGTTGTCTTCTCAACTTTAGAGACTCAAGCTTACACCTTTGCAATTGGAATGCCCTTAAATAAATTAAAAATAACTCTTTTTATGTGGTGGGGAAGGGAGGCAGAAAATTCTGCTTTCTATGCACCCTTCTTCTGGTGAAGTTGTGCAAAGGTCATAAGGTCAAAGCTCTGAAGTCATTCTTCTAATTGAAGAATCCTGCTTCATTTAACATTTTTTAGTTAAAAAAACTGCATTCTGCTTCCAGGACCTTCTACATTGGATAAGAAACACTCACACATGAAAAGATAACTGTTGGGCACTGACAGGGCAAAGAGACAAACACACCTGCTGTTCCTGACCCAATTTTTCAGATAAGGTCCTTTAGTAACCACAGAGTCTAGTAAAAGAAAACCCTATTCAACAACACAAAAAAAGAGATTTGTCTTCTAAATGGACAGACATTCATTTGAGTCTGGGAATGAAAGGTCTGGAGATGACATAAAGAGCAAAGAGACCACTGTATTTAGCATTTCTTACCAGTTAGCACAGAACTTTTAAAAAGTACTTTTGCAGACTGGAATTCAGACTGAAAGGCAAGCTTCCAAAACTTCAGCACTGTGATATCTAGCACTTCTATTCTTCAGTCCTCTGTCCATTTTCAACACATGAATAAAAAAATCTGTAAATTCCAGTGTCACAAACTTGCCTAGTACTCTGAGACAAACAGCTTTCTCTATACCATTATTAAGAAAACTTCTGCAAGTTGTGTTAGGAGCTCAGTGACACTGGTGAAGTGTCATTATCTGTAAATGATGTACTTGAAGCCTATCATAGTCTATTACTCATCATCACATAGATGTAAGATTTAAGCATACAGGTTTGTGTCTAAAGTGAAACAAAAGGCTTAAATATTTGCTTTAACTTTAGCTAGTACAAAGCTGGGTTTTAGCAAGATAAGAGGAACTATCTTATCGGCAAGGTCCTCCACCCAACCGGCCTTGTAGGTAACAGCCCAGGACAACTCAGCAGTTTTAGCCAAAGATAAAAGGTCTACTGTGAAGAAGACTTCGAGCCTGCCTCCCAAGGACCCCCACCACGACCACCAGATGGGAGTACACAGGTGCAAGTGGGAGGGAACATATGATGATGAATTGCTGGAACTAATTGTAATAACCCTGCCTATTCTTGGAAATCTGATGAATATGTATGCTTATGTAGTATAACTGTCTAGTCGCCTGCTCCCTCGGTGTGCAAGTTAGGAGGAGCAATCCCCGTTACACCCAGCGCCATAATGAACATACCTGCTTTATAACTCTCTGTGAGTTGTGGAGTTTGTTTCTGCATGTCACAATTTGCTAAGGTGCCACCATTCACCTTGTCTTTGTATCATCAGAAAGAAATTTCTCTAAGTTCTCAGCCTGAAGTTAACTACTTTTGTTGTGGAAGGATCTGCCTGATTTTATTTTGCTGTCATTTGCAGTGCTGAAAATCAGGGGAGGTTGTTTTACCAATGAACTGTTCTAAGCCTTCACCTCCATCTGAAGAAAAGTCTTCCAACATGCGTCCATTGCCTCTCATCCTGTTGCTGTGTACCTCTAAGTAAAGTCTGGCTCTGTCACCTCTGTATGCTTCAGTCAAGCAGTTGTGGAGAGTGGGGATCTTGAATGTTTCTATGCTGTGCATTCACATATGTCTACTATGCTGTGTTTCCACTTAGCGTTTCAGAGGTCTTCCTCACAGACTCAGGAAATGCTGACAATTTATAATCTTTGGATGTTTTTCTTAAGAAGCCTAGTTTTCTTGCACTTTATTACTAATACTAAGAAATAATGGCCTCAAAGTCATGGGTGAAATCTCAGTGGTGAAGAAATTACAAGTTTGCTAAGGACATTCTCAAAAATTCATTGAACTATCAGGGTGTATGTGAACTTATGCAGCCTTTGACCCTCATTTACAGTAACAGATACTTTGGTTTTCTCTTGAGTACAGTTCTGCTGAACAGGTCTCAGTGCCCTTGCCTTCTCAAAGGAGGTCCTTCAGACAGAAAGTGAAGTGGCTTGTGAAGGTGCCTTCCTGTACTCAATGCCTTTCATTGTAGTACTTGAATATTCATACAGGTTTGATGGGTTCATTTACATACTGAATGACTTTGTTGGCACTGCTAAGCCTGTAATCGTGGTTGCTGGACTTTTCCTAGTTTCTTAAGAAAAACTTGTTTTTTGTTATATTTGGTCTAAATCTTGTGGGTGTATATGGTTATTCTAGATACAGAAACATTTAACTGCTTTGTAACTTTCATCATACCTGGATCATGCTCCAGTGATGCATCTTTTTCTGTGACTAAAAAGACTTATGTTCTTAAGAGTGTTCATGTTTTACTGCAATTTGGCCTTTGCTTGACCAGTTTTAGGTTCTGGATTTTTGGGAAGGGAGCTATTACATTTTTGTCAGTACTTCTTTTGGTGTTACCAGGCAGGTTTGGATTTACAGAAGACATGTAGGGGAT
>Ga0181612_109791_pt1 | contig 15583 bp, 5 predicted proteins | sample HoacroProtozoa21_FD_119630 | JGI IMG/M metagenome (GOLD analysis project Ga0181612, IMG submission 119630) | Hoatzin crop microbial communities from Cojedes, Venezuel. Combined Assembly of Gp0051906, Gp0051904, Gp0051908 | reverse complement strand
GCAGATATTTGTAAGCATTTCTAAGGTCCCCTCGCAGCCTTCTCTTCTTCAGGCTGAACAAGCCCAGCTCCCTCAGCCTGTCCTCGTAGGAGAGATGTTCCAGTCCCCTCACCATCCTCGTAGCCCTCCGCTGGGCTCTCTCCAGTAGCTCCTCATCTTTCTTGAAGTGGGAGCCCAGAACTGGACACAGAAGTCGAGATGGTGCCTCATTAGGGCAGAGTAGAGGGGGAGGAGAACCTCCCTCGAGTTGCTGGCCACACTCCTCCCAATGCACCCCAGGCGCTTCTTGGCAGGGACTGTGAGAGGGTTGGATGTGGTAACGGGATGAAGGAGAAGCATGCCTGAGACAAGACCAAAAGCTGGGTTTGAGAGGGAGAAGGAATGGTCAGAGCACCTCAGGGGCACCACAATGAGGGTGCTAGGGAGCACAGCACCCATGCGGGGAGGCGAGAAGGAGGGTTACAGGCAGCGTGGCCATGAATCGAAATGAAGTAATGTGCATTTAGGCATGGAAAACATTGGTATTTGCCCTTCCATAAATGGGTGGTGTTGTTGATGTGGATTTAGAATGTCCTTTGTTTTCTACAAGTAGTTTTGTAAACATAGTGTAAAAGCCAGTATGGCCCCTCAGGGGTGCTGGGGTGACCTGGTACGCACTGCAGATGCCCCCGTGCTGAGGGGCAGCGTGGAGCTTGATGCCCAGCCCTGCCTCTCTTCAGAGACAGGGAATGGCATTAGTCCCCACTGCTGCTGGGGACCAGGCTGCTGCAGGGGCGAGGTGAAGCTTCACTGTTCCTTTCTTGGCTTTGTCACCTCAAAATCAGTCCGTGCTCTGCTGCATCCTCAGTGGGGCCACAGCTAGGGACACAGCCTGCCTCAGTGGGCACGCTGCTCTGGGCTGGGGGGAAGAAAACCAGTGTGTCTCATAAAGGTAAACCATCTCCAGATGTGAACCAACATCACTTCTGTATACGCAGAAAGTGTTCAAGATTTTGAAGTCAGAAATCTGTGGATCATTCCTGGCTCTACATAGACGCTTTGTGGTCTCTGGTACTCTTATAAATTCCCTCTGTCTATTGGTAAAAAGCTTACATTAATACTAACTATACTGGACCGTATACCTATCGTGGGTCCAGACCTTACCGTTAGATTTTCAAGTCAAGGCACTTGTATAGAAAATCTATTTTAAGTCATTTATAGAGGCTTCTAAAATTTTATTGGTTATAGTCTTTCTCTTTCTCAAATCACTGTACGGTCTCACTGACGGCAGCTGAAGTACCTGGCTTTACAGGCTGAGGCTTGCAAGCCTTCAATAAAATTTTGTTAAACTCCTTTTTAGAAATTGGTGCTCCTGCAGTGCGCAGCAAAAACCGGGAACAGAAGTGTGGTAGGAAAGTTTTATTAGCCTTTCTTTTGGATGATCTGCACTACGCACTTACAGCTTTGGCGTGCATAATTAATGCAGTCAGCCCAAATTCATTGCAAAAATGCCACACCGCGCTTTATGTGTTTAATATACTGTCTATATTTTTGTGTGATAAGTGTGCATATTGTTGGATGTAATTATAGTGAACATCTGTGTGTATATGTACACTACTTTTCATGATCATAACAGAAAAATTAAGGTAATTGATGATGATTTTTTTTTTTAAATAGTTATCCTGCCTTCTAATCCTGTGATCACTCTACACAAGGACAAAGCAAGGGCATTTTCTTTGGGCATGTGTAACAGTCATTCCCACTACCAAACTACAGTTATCTGAATGCAAAAGGAAAAGCTTAATAACACAGTAAATTTACACCTTTATCTGTGCTTGACAAAATTCGAGCCATAATTTGATTTGACCATATATACAATATATGTTTTTATTTAAGTAATAATGACTGAGGCACAGAGCATTTCCTGAAAATTAATGGCTGGCTGAAAAATTTTATAGCCCAAATGCAGCCAAGGGCTATTAATCCCAACTGGTCAATTCTCCATGAAATGCCTTATGTCAGGGGTCATTTGTTACATTCCTGTCCCTCCCACCCACCGATAAAGAAGCCAAATTGGACGTTATTCTCCTCCTATAGCAGCACTGAGCCTTGAAGCCGCTGCCAGAATCCCCTGCTAGAAAGTGTTGCTGTCGCTGCCATAGCAATGAAGGTTTTTAGTGGACAAGAGATGGAGAACCTTTCAAGAATGGTCTTTCACTGTCTATTACTTTACATTTTTTAGTGACCAAAGCTCTTCAGTTTGCTTCTTGGAGCTGACAAGGAGATGAAGAGACTGTTATGTTTCCCTTGCCACTAGAAGAGGAGTGGGGAGAGGAAGGTGGGGGGAGTTTGCATCCCCCAGACACGATGAATCTATCTTACCTACCATGGCTGCCATCCTTCTAGGATCTCATATTTGTTCTCTTATATTTTGTGACCAATATTAAACACTTGCATCTCTAGTTTATTTTCCCACAATACTTCATTCATTGTTGGTAGAAGTCGGTACATTAGAGGCTTCACTGGGGCTGAGTGATACTGTTTCAAACTTTAGGGCTAAGGTCAGTGTAGTGGTTATTGCAGAGAATAATTAAGAGATTAATGGGATAACAGGAAAATAATTGCAACAAGCTGTCAAGAAGGTCATTGCTAAATGTTCAGGTTAAAAACAAAACAAAACAAACCCACAAAAGAACCTCCTTGCACTTTTTACGTTCTTCAGAATTAGGTGAAAGAACTCTGTTTCCTTCTGCAGGTCATAATGAACATCATGTCAGTGTATCATTATACGTGGAAAATCTGTCACCTGGATCTGTCACCCAGCACTTTCCCTCTCTTGCTAGCAAACACATCCACCTTACTGAGAAAATAAACTCTAATGGCAGGGAATGACAACCCGGGGGACAGGGGAACAAGAATCCGTCCACCTCTTGGGCTGAACGTGTGCGCAGCTACACCTTAAATCTTACCTCTGGCAGTCTTTCACTGTCCCTCCCAGTCTATACTGGGGTTGTCAAATTCACCTGCCCACAGCGAGCTTTTGTCGCTGCTTTTCAGGAAGGGGAAAAAAAAGCAGTCAGCCACTGCTCATTCAGCCTGAGCAACCTTTGGAGACGTAGATTTTAAGTTATAATTATTTATCTGCTTTATTATGAAACGGTTCCTTAGGCGTCAGTCTTGGAAACTGGAGACTTGATTTGGATTTCAACCCACTGGGAAAGGGGGTAAGAGAACTTGGCTTTCATTCTTCCACTCGTGAAATGGAACAAGCAGCCTTTCCGTAGTTAAAAATTTGACTTAAAATTGGAAAAAGGCATTAGAAACACAAAACCAAACTGACATTATTATTCTGTTTAAGCACTGTAGTTGAAGTGGTTGACTTTGAATGGTCAGTCAGTGTATCCACATAGAGTGAAGATGTAAAAAGCCTGTTATTTCAAGTGAAAGAAGATTTTCAAGATATCCCAAACCATATTGGTACATGAAAGAAATACTGCAGTTAGGTGTCTTGTGGCTGTCCCTGGAAGCCTGCTTTAGGGATCACAGTTTCAGAATATCTGACGATGAAAAGGGCACAGCAAGCCAAGACATGCTGGACTCCGTTTCTTTAAGCAAAGGAACTTTGATCATTTGAAACTTGTTTTATGTCTCTGAACTAATATATTGTTCGTAGCACTAATCTCAAAAGCGCAGCCAAGTAGAAGTGGGTTTAATTCTACGTTATTTTTATTAAGACAGATTATTTTTTCAAGCGTTTGGTTGTGCAAACTGTGACTGGGGCCACAGTCTTGCAAACAGTTGCGCATCAGTTGTCCCACTGCGAAGTAAGACTGCTTATATGCGTGGCTTTGCCTATGGATGCTGGCATTTGCAGGATCACAGCCATTTTCATTAAAATTATGCTTCATCTTTAAAGCAAATCACTTCTAATGAAATTACACAAGCTTGATAGCAACACCACCGCCCAGACTGGATTCGCAATCTGTCTTTTTAATTATGGAATTTAATTATTATTCTTCTAATATTTACTGTTGAATTTAATTTTGATTTTGTTTTTATCACTTAAACATCCTAAATTTCAGGGATTCACTAAAATGTGTCACATCATTATAACCCTTATTATGAATTATTCACAGTAATTACTGAGTTGTTGCAAACTTCATTATGAAATTTAAAGTACCAGAAAATCTGGTGGTGATACTGTTTTATTCCTTGGATGTTCTTAAAATAAGTCAGAGTCAACAGATTGCAAAAATATGCAATTATGAAGTTATTAAAATGCAGATTTTTGGCAGGAAGCCACCATAGTCTCCTATGTTCACAGCTGTCTATTTGCAGGAAAACTGCCCTGGGCAGTCTGTGGTGGCTTCTCTGAGCTGTTACAGCCGACTGGGTCAGTGCAGAGGCCTCTCCAAGGACCAGGTTCAGTAACTTTTTAACTCCCAGGCCATAAGCTTCACTTGAAATTATTTTTTTAGGCAGGAGGGATTGACAGTAGACCATCTTTTGTTCCCTGCCGTGCTGATGGTAAGTCCAGGGTGCCTCTCCTGAGACTCTGCATGTGCTGTACCTACGTCTACACAGATGGTTCCTTGGATTAGAGTGTGGGCCACTTGGTGGGCAGGTGTAGCAATATAAATTTTGAATTACACTTTTGAGGTCAGCGTAACATGCATTTTCCCCAGTCGGAACTGGTTTTCATCATTGCTGCTTTCACAGCTCTCTGAGAGCAGGGCATACTGAAGTATTACAAAATGGCAGATGCTTTGCTTTAATGAAGAAGTCAGCACTGTCATCTTACCTTCACCCTGTTGCCTATAATGTCACTAGGTGCCCCAGTTGCCTTTTCTTTCTCTCCGCACAGTGACTTGGGAACAAAAAGTATGACCTACTTAGTGTAAAAAAACCTTTCAAAGTTGGTGCTCAGAGTGTTGTGTGCAGATTTTCAACACCATTGCTGGCAGCCAAAAACTGCTTTGTCTGTGGTTTAGCATCCAGGTGGGATGAGTACGTGGTGGCTCTTTCCCAGTGTCTTTTTTTGCACGGTACTTCCAGTAAGGACTTTCGACATTCATTTGTGCAGCTTCTCCCAAGAAGCAGAGTAACTTCTTTTCCCTCCATGAATTTGTGAGACTGGCACAAGCCCTGAAAAGGAGGGGGAAGGTTCTGCAAAATAGGGTGTGTAGCATCTGATGGCAAGAACCAGCACAGTGAGCAAGTCATCCCTGCTGTGAAACTGGGATGATGTTCCCAGAGTGCAAAGAGGCAGGTTTTCACTTTGTCTATGATAAAGTGCAATGGAAAAGCCTCCTCTTCTAAAGCTCTAGATGTCTGATGCTGTCGGGGGGGTGCTGGCTCTGTAAAGCAGATGCCATTAATATCAATGAGGATCTGTGATAGTCTCCCACAGGACAAGTGACATTTAGGGATTCAGGACTGACGTAGATGAGAACTAGAACGGGACCATTAGAGGATATATTAGAATTGGTTAGTATTAAGCTGTCCCATTATATATTGGACTACTTGGTAATACTTTAATTTATTCCTCATATAAATACCTTTCTTCTCTCTCAGTCAAGTCTAGTCTGTGTTGTCCCAAAAAATTCAAAATGCAGCCACCCTCTTCGTAGATTTTCCTAGCTGATAATGAAAAGTCTAAACCTTCCAAGATGTTAACTCGTCATTTAAAAGTTGGGTGCGTCCTGAGAAAGTTGTACGGGCAATAATACAGAAAAGCTTACACTGATATCTTGGAAGGAGAAGATGCAGTGAAAATCCTAACAGAACCCTGTAACCTCAGCATTGCTGGTGCGTACTGTGTTATACAGGAGGTGTTTTGAGGTTACTGCAAACAGAGAGAAATACAGATGAAAAGCTTAATTTTGAGGGTCTCTGGAGGTATAAACACGCCAGAGGGCTGCAGAGACGCAAAGCAGCGCCGTCATTAAACCACTGAATTGTCCTTCCCTGGGCTGGTTTCCTGAGCCATCCAGGAGGCAGGCTGGGACTACTTTAGTTTATGCCTGTAGATATGATTCCCACAGGCGGTTCAGCTGATGTAGGAGAGGTGAAGCTCAATGTGCCTTTTTCCTACCCTGACCGATCATCTCCTTGGCTGCAGAATAAAAGACATACGGTGAAAGAGGAGGAACCCAGCGTGGATCTTCCAAAGTCAAGGGACTGCACCCTAGCGAGCTAAGGCAGGGCACCGCCTTGCTCTTCGTCATTTGCACAGAGGGAACTCCACTGATTTCAGTTTCCAGTCCTGATTTCAGTTCTGTGGGTGGAGAAAGTGTGCCCCTAAACACAGTGGTAGGCATTCCCTATGCTGCTGGCAATGACAGTTTTCAGAGCCCACATGGGAAGAAATACTATAAAAATCAGGACTGGCGAGTCCTGAAGAACATGAGGCCACTTCCCTCCATAAGTCCCTAAAAAGCACTTTCAGGTATGTTTTTCCTCATGTAGTTTTAAAGGTCCTGAACCAAAATAATGTTAAAATGCACAGCTGAAGGTCTGGAACCGTGTTGAGGCTCATCCAGAGGGACTGAGGAATGAGGGGACGGAAAGCCTTTTCTATCTGCGGTAACCTGGGGGCTGAATCTCCACAGAAGGAAAGAGAAAAAGGTCAGAGCCTGCCCACTTTCTCCTGTGCCTTTCCAGAAGTGAGTAGATTTTGATTCCCAGAGAAAACAAAAAGATGGAGTAATGAGGAGGAGGTCGGGTAGGGGATTTGAGGAGCTCTTGGGCAGGTAGGAACCAGCGAAAGGGGCTGTGATCGTGGGGTGCTTGAGAAGGTGTCGGGGCAGACTGACGTTGCTAACACCTCATGCGCTCCGTTTGCGTCGGTGTTGGTCAGTACAGAGTTAACAGCAGGTTTGGCCGTTAGATACATTTTTGGATCAAACCAAGAAGAAAGGAGGCAAGCTCGCTTAGTATTAAGCGAGCCGCTGTCTTGGTGCTCTTCCACATTTTCTCTCAAAGTAATCTATTACCACATCTCGAGAGAAAAATGACCCCAATCTAAAGATTAACAGAGCAGTGCGCGGATGTTTCCAGTGATGTGTATGAAACTCAATTTTTTTTTTTTGTCGCTGTGTGCACCGAGGTGTCCTTTATCAGCAGATCTCTAGATCTTAAAAACTAGGCTGATTATTGAAGAGGGCAGCAGGCAATTTAGGGCATGCGGTGTTTTCTTATGACAGAAGCTTTGCTGTGAAGTGCAGTAATTCATGCTGATCAATTGCGGCCATCAGAATGTCTAGATCCCTTCATAGGATGAGTTTCTAAACATATGTCTCTAGTTTGGGTAGTGGGGGGTGGGAAAGGGGTATTTGAGTGATTGGGTGTGGGGGGGGAAGATAACACCTGCATGTACCATTTCTTGAAAAGTAGCACCGGACTTTCACATGTTCTGAAATGGGCTCGTTGTCACTAGGGTCAGATTAACCCAGTTTTGCTTTAATGTGACAAGTGAAAAAACTTCCCTCCTCCATAACCAAGCTGCAATGAAAGTGGAAGAGACTGCGCAGTGTCAAGACTGAGTAGTTTTTGAACCCTAGGTCTTTCTTAGCAAAGGTTTGTCAGTTTTGTGGTTCTGTGGGTATGCCAAAATGTAAAGGCAGCTTGGCTCAGGCAAGGCATATCTAAGTGAAGCAAGCCGTCTTCATTTAATCCAGAGACAAGAAAAATTACCGTCATCGTTGTAAGAACAACTGTTTGGGGGAGAAGAGAGAGGAGTTTTCACACCATGTTATTGTTGATGTGCCTTACTATCACTAAGGTTACAAATAAAGAGTTTATTTTAAAAGTAGTAGGGCTTTGCTAAGCTAATTTTGTCTTGTTTTGCTTGCTTTTTGAATCAAGAATTAAAGGCATTGGGAGATCTAGATGTTGTTGTGAGAGCTTACAAATTTCTCTGTCCTTTTTCCATCATGTTATATGGTCAGAGGTTTTAAAAGGAATCGTTTGGACTTCAGTTCAGCACAACACAGGCTGGGTACTGAGGTTTTTATGATACCGGTGACGTGTCCGTGTGGATAAGGCACATGGTTTGGTACCTTTCTGAACTGTAGCCTGCAGAAAAGAACAGCAAACTAGACCGACTAGTTAAGGTCCAAATTAGGTATGAATTTACCCCAAAGATGAGCATGCGTATGTCTTGGAGTTGCAGTTGTCCCTGAAGATGACAGTGAATGTGGTCACAGGGCCTGAATGTTGGTACTGTTTAAACCCAGTCTCCCTAAGGAATGATAGAGAGATCTACCAGGAGTTTTCAAAGCGGGAAATACATTCAAAATTTGACCCATCGTGACCCATCTTGACTTGCAGATTGTTTGCAAAGATGGCCCTGGGTATCAGCCTTCTATAAAGCGTGAGGCATTTGAGTTCCAGGATTTTCAGAAGGCCATACACTGAAATTAGTCCCATTAGCAATTAAGGGGTTTTGAGGGGAGAGTACGGTGTTTTAGACCATCATGATTCCATGGAGAACTTGTTAACGTACTGGTATTAACGCTGCATCAAACTGAGCATGCTGTGGCGTGTGGTCTGGTACTAGTACCTGTAGAAGATCAGAATTTAATCCCCAAAAAATCCAACACTGGGTTTCTGTTCTGGAAAAAAAGGCTTCTGTATTGACAGACAGACAACTGCTGGGCATGTTATTTTCTAACCTTGCTGCTACGACGTTGTTATACAGAGCTGCATGCACATGTGCAACAGAAGGAAAGCTACAGTGTTGTCTGTTTACTAATGATTGTAGTTCCTTTAGGCTGAATGCAAGCACAGCATATTCTTGTGGGACTCTTGTAAAACTGTAATTTCCACATAGCAGCAGCGAGTAGTGGTTTCCAGCATGTCTTTTGGAGCTTTGGAAATGGGTATTTTACTCAGCATTAAGAATAAGAGCCAGTTGGGATTTGTTCAAATAAGCTCTTTCCTCCTTGATGTATTTTAATATCTCTGGTTTTGCCACAAGTGTCTTCAAGTTGGTATCATTTCCCCTTTTGTTGTGTTTTTTTGTGGTTTCTTTTCCCAAGACTTCAGCTTTCCATGCTAATGGTCCAGAACCTAACAGTCTGCTGAAGATAAACGAAAATGGGCGTCTCTGTTGGGCATGCATCTTGTCCTAAAGGAAAAAAGTGAGAGACTCGAAATTTGGAGTTCTTCGTCTTTCTGGTGGAAGGAAGTTTCACTGGGTGTTACCTTTTGTTTCAATACAGCGTTTCTTCGGTTTTCAGACCTGAACTAAGAGAGCGCAAAAGCAGCAGCGCGCCTTTGCCCAGTACACTGCAATGGGAGAAGGGAATGAGAAGCTGGCAGGCAAGTTCTGGCTCACCTTAAATGTATGCATGAGGAGCAGAGTGTATCAATGGAAGCGTAGATAGGACTAGGCCCTGGGGGTTATATTCTCATTACATTACCTGTTCATAGAATGTGATGGGGGAGTAGACTGGCAGACTCCTGAACTTATTAACTATTTTCTATTTGGGGAAGATTAAGTTTTGAAGCAAAACATCCAGTAATCACTGGGGTACTATTTATATCATCATAAACTTGTGTCAACTTAACTGATTTTAATAATGATTATTATTATTATTAAAAACAGCAACTCTTATCTCCACCACTGCACACGTGCTATGGTAATGAGGAATTTTCCTTTTTTTTCCTTCTCCCTTCTGCTCCTTCTCACAGTGCCTTGACTTAACTCATTTTTCTTCTCCTCTGCCCCCCAGCTGTCAATCACTGTCACATTACATTGCATCATATGCATCAAGAAGAGTAGCTTTTTCCATCAAGTAAGCCAATTCTAAAGCTGCTTTCCCAGAGGCTACACAGATTGTGCAAGCTGGAGAAGCTCGGGAAAGAGTAAACTGGACAATAATAAAGACTCCCAGAGGTGCTTCTGCCTGCCAATCTCTCATGCACGTATTCACGCAGCGCTATATATAGGGCATGCCTCCGGGGCCAGAATGGCGTCTACCAGCTCAGCGAGCAGACCTCCTATCCACACCATTAATCACAGTAGGAGGAGGGAAACGGCTCATTACCCTACATCAAGGATATTGTCCATTCCGTCTTCTGCAAATTACAGGAGCTGTCTCAGCATTTATTCCACATCCCCTGATTTTTGAAGTTTCACGATCCAAGAGAAGGGAACAAAACTTCTTAACAGAAGCGTTTACCTGTGGGCACCAGAGTTTAGCCAACAAACCGCATTTCAGGAGTTTAGAGTGCTGTAGCAAGGCAAGCTTTCAAAGGCGGGGGGGGGTTCTACTGTTAAATCTTTGGTAGTGTTCCCTCCCTCTCCCAAAATGATAGATTTGAGAGACTTTTTCTGTTCTGCAGCATTGTTTTCAAGCCCGTCGGTCCACTTCCAGTATCATTTGTGTATGTGACATCTGTAAGGAATCCTTTATGGCTGACTGACTTCAGGTATATTTGAGTAAGAGCTTCCTGCAGTATTCTGGTCTTCTTTGAAGGTCCTGTGCTTTGACAGAGAATCCTGTGACTATTTATGCTTTCAAAGCAGCATGCAGAGATTTATCCACCTGGCTGCTGATGATGGTGGAAGTCATCTAACTACATTTTTGCTCACAGCTTTTAGGCTTGACACTTTATTGCTCTCTTTTCTTCTTATGTACCTGTAAATGAGCCCTGTATTCCGAACTCTGTATCATCTAGGTTTCACTCTCGCACATGACATGACAAATCTCTTGCCATGTGCTGCCCTCATTGCTGCAGGGCTCATCTATACCAGTTCTGTACAGACCTCGCAAGGTCCTCCCACTCTTCCTGGAAACGTTGCTGGTTTACTTGGTGTTTTCTGAACCAACTCTGTAGTAAGGTTTAAGCTCTTATCAGACTTTCTTTCTGGCTGGTTTCGAGGACCACTGCAAAGTGCTTCCCTTGGTCTCGTGAAGTCGGCATTGTAGTGGGCATGCATGTGATGTTACTTTGACAGTTCTTGAAACAAGCCTGCCTGTGACTAGAAGAGTAGCGCTGCCTATGCCGTAACAGGCGCACCTTTTGATAGATGACCATGATTTAAATAACCAAATAGATGTAATTGTTCAGTGATCACCAAGCGTGATGTTGGGTCCAAAGCTTGCAATGAGACATCTCTAGGTTTTGAGGGTTACCTCAGAGATACACTGGCCTCTTCCTTATCACTGGATGTTTTGTAGTGATGTGTAGCGGTATACTCCTAAAGTTACGATACTAGGAGGACTGTGTGCCTATCTCCACATCTTCCAAGAGGTGAAATATAGTTGTAGGTATTCCTTGCTTTGAGACTTCTGCATTTGGTTAATCATGAAAAGTGTCTACTCTCTTTGGGATATCCCGGGATTAATCTTTAGGCGTGTCAATATATATACTTGGGTACTTCTGCTTGTTTTGCAAGCATGTAGACATCAGTAATTTTTTTGTTTGGATGTTGTAGAATATTTAGGATAGCGGAGCACAGAAGAGTTCAAATGAAAGGACTAGAGTTGTATAAAATTTTTCCTATGAGCATTAGTCATAGATACATCCACCTATTAATGCACTGTGCAGCAGACTTGGTGAAACTATTGGTATGAAACCCCATAGCAGTAGTTAAAGGAATGCTTGTCATTTGGAAATACTGTGTGCTTTATTATTGATCTGCCTATTTGAAAGTAGAAATTCATGTTGTTGGGATTTTTTCAATTTCAAGCAAACCTATCTAGCTAAAAAAAGTTTAGAAACAACATAGGAAATATACCTTTACACCTATGATTCTTCCCCCAGGATAACAAGATACTCATACTCACATCGTTTTTAACTGTACTTACTTCCTTTTCTAACATGCCACACCTCTAAAAAGTTGCATTAGTCTTGCTGTAGGTGGTAGGTTAATCAGAAACCTTTAACAGTGCAATTTTTACATCCTTCAGATACTTCTAAGAAAGATGTGAACTGAAGAGGAACTTAAGCTTTTATCATTGTTTCTAGAACTAACAGAAACATTTTAAAAGTAGTTTTTAGCATTTGCTTTTCCTCTGAGATAATTTTGATTTCAGTAAAGTTTTCCCTGTTCGCAAAATTAAAAAAGTATTTCATATCTGGTGGTTTTAAACAATTGGTCAGATAGTTAATGTCTATGAAATTCTGCTAGCTATCATACATTTAGTGAAGTGACTACACAAGAAAGAGCGGAAAATGTTGAGTACACCAAATGGCCAGGATGGGAAAAGCAATGTCAATTAAGATCCAATTATATTAATAAATTTGACTTTGAGTTCAAAATGAAATTCGGAAAGGTGGCTTGCTTAGCTGTTGATAGGAAGGTTTCTCCTACAATACCCCTCAGACACTGATAATTAGTGAGGAATGGCAAAGGTTTGAAGATGACTGTAGTTTCAGGTGAGATAAGGAGCATCCCAGGCTATAAATCAGATTTACTTTATGGAAGTTCCCTATAGCCTAAAAAACAGAGGCTGTTTGAGGATGTATTTCCTTACTTGGTAATTGCAGCCGTCATGGTCTTTTAACCCCAAGTGCCAGAAATTGGTTGGTGTTGGCAGAAGTAGACAGGCTGTAATGTAGTTGGCGTGGTCTTTTATTTTACATGTGACTACTGGATTTGTAATTCCTTTTCCTTCCCATTCCTTGCACCGTGTTAGGGTGGTTTATTGGTAGGTTAAAAGCCAATGTCAAGTCCTCAATACAGTAAAAGCGAGAGCCCACTGACATGCATCACTCTGCGACTGTTGCAATCCATCTTGACCAATGTGTTTGAAAGTTGAACTACGTGTAATCAATTACACTCTTAACACTTTACTCCCTTTGACTGCACCACGTAGCACTACATTAATTTAGTCTCTGCATTTGAGGGTCGAGAGCTTACAGCACCTGGCCTGGGCAGAGCCTGACACGGCGCTGCGTGATTAATGCCGAAGCCTTTAATTCCACTCAGCCCAGGCAGAAAGCACGGTGTCGCCCTGCTACGACAGTATTCCCTAGAGGAGAAGCAGCAGGAGAAAACATCCGCCAAACCATTGAATCCTTACCAATGACAGGGCCTGGAAGCCCATGACAGGTTTCTAATTGCAGAGGATGAATCGCTAGCCAGTTTGCAAAAGGGAAGAGGGAGGGCGGCGGGAAAAGGCTTTTCAAAGGTCAGGAGGAGGAGGCACACCAACACGACGAGCATTGTTCGTATTGGAAATCATTACTTGAAATCAATCAGACTTTTCCAGAGCGCGCAACTAACTAAAGGATCCTCAGTAGCTAGTTTTCCACTCAAAGAAAGTCTTTGATAGTCGATGAGGCTTAGGACTCGTCTTTAATGATGAATCTCCCTTTTTAATTTTGGGGACAAACATTATATCGAAGCTGTTGATATTCAGCAGCGACAAGAAATCTGAATTTTGCCTCTAAAAACAGACTGTAAAAGCGAACAGACAAAAACTTTAAATGAACCGTATGCACTGACTCACTGATTCATACCCAAGCAGGTACCACTCCTGGGTACTCCTGAAGAAAAGTGCTCCAAAGGGAGGGGGAAGTGAAGAAGCAGGGATTACTAGCTAAAATAGGCTTTGCTGTGTCAGCAGTTACGTTTTTGCTGGAAATGTGAAAACAAAAAAACAGTGACTTTGTAGCTTAGAAAGAAGGAAGATTGCAAAGACACAGTGGGCAACACTATTTCAAAAAACTCCTGTATTTTTGGACGACATGGAGAGCCATCTAATGCAATTGAGTGACTCTGAACTAAAACCAGTGGGGTTTGCAGTCTCCTGTTGAATTTCATGTTCTGTCTCAGGGGTGGCAGCAGATAAACTTTGCTGGATTCCTGTGAGCGAGTTTGGAGGAGCTGCAGCTCCGTGAATGTCAACAAATGTTGTAAGTTTACCATGCAAGCTTGAAGAGAAATGGAATAGAATTAATAAGCATCAGTAATGGCTTTATAATTGAAATAGTATAGACATTAGAGGTACATAGGGTGTTAGTAATCATATTAATTATTTGTTAACAGAAAGACAAAGTAATAAAATTAAAAATCAAAAAGCTTAGTTGTTCACATGCAGATCTAGGGGGACGTTTTGGAACAGAAATAATTGCTTTTGCTTCATCCTCAGGGTGATATTATCTGTGTCTAATTGTTTTTCCTGAAGAAAACAGAGCAATCTACAATTCTAAGTAATACACAGCCATTGCAGGGGTGAAAATAACCACATTTTAGAAACCTCTTACAGCATCCCACCCCAACGCAGTGAAAGGAAGCAGTGCTGCTAGGAAGGGTAAAGAGAAATGGAATTACTTTTCTATTAGAAGTATAATAGGCTTTATTAGTTAGTCACCTGTGCTCAGAATAGATCAGCTGTCAGGGAGAGCAAGGAGATGAACGTGTACCTTGTGAGCTGTCAGGAGCAGATCAGTGTGGGTTTCTTAAGTAATAATTACCCTCTTCCAAAGAAATGTTTTAGACAAAAGCACAGCTGCTTTATTGATGATGCCTTTTGTGCATAAGGATGAATATTCCAGTTCTTTTCATTTTTCTGTGTAAATGTAAGATCGTATTTCCATGAAATTCTTTTAGCAAATGATGCCATTCGCTATTAAAGCTTGCATCATACAATTATTTGTCAGGGATTTCATTGGCTCAAAGTCGGTTATTTGTAATAAAGTGATGGTAGCTCAGAGGGGCTGCTGCTTGCACCCAGGGCTGGGGATGCCCTTGCCCTCTGCAAGCCGCTGTGCAACCCGCTGCCCGGGCGTTCGCTGTGGCAGGGCACGCCGAAGGTGTCCTCTTTTTTTGCACCCTGACCAGTGCTCAGAGGTGAAGGCAAGTGTTGGCTTCCTTGTGGTCAGAGGAGCTCTTTGAGCACCAGACCTACTACTCTGGCACAGCTGAACAGGCTGGTCTGGCAACTGGATTGATGTGAGGTCTGGGGGCAAAAATCTATGCAACTGGGGGTCCAGAGTCCGTGACACCAACGTGACTCCTGGGGCCACCCGGGAGTTGGGACGGGGCAGCCATGGACTGGGCGAGTTCTAGTGGGGGCTGGACTTGGAGGGGAAGGGTTTAAATCTGCAAGACATCAAACCCCTCCCAAAGTTCAGAAGATCTGCTTGATCTTCACGATTGTAGCATGGCACGTTGTGTACAGCCACCTTTGTTCTGCCACAAATATTGGTTCCAGCCCACTACCGTTCGGCTGCCCTGCTTTCTGCTCCTACAAAACGCAGCAGAAGCTGGAGTTAAGGTCTGAGCCTTTACAGGGCTCTCTCAAATTATATTTTATTTAATTGTGGCACCGTAGCCCAGTGACAGCGCAACTTGTGCAGCAGAATAAGACTCTGGATATGGAGCTGAGCTAGCGCTGGCAGCAGTGATAAGGAGCACCTCTCCTATGAGGACAGGCTGAGAGAGTTGGGCTTGTTCAGCCTAGAAAAGAGAAGGCTGCGGGGAGACCTGATTGCAGCCTTTCAGTACTTAAAGGGAGCCTATAGGAAAGATGGGGACAATTTTTTTAGTAGAGACAGCAGTGACAGGACGAGGGGTAATGGTTTTAAACTAAAACAGGGTAGGTTTAGGCTGGATATAAGGAAGAAATTCTTTACGATGAGGGTG
>Ga0181612_169856_pt1 | contig 15586 bp, 15 predicted proteins | sample HoacroProtozoa21_FD_119630 | JGI IMG/M metagenome (GOLD analysis project Ga0181612, IMG submission 119630) | Hoatzin crop microbial communities from Cojedes, Venezuel. Combined Assembly of Gp0051906, Gp0051904, Gp0051908 | reverse complement strand
TAGCAGTTCAATCATTTTCCACTCACCTTATAATTCATTTGTGTAGCCCATATCTCACTACACTCGGAACAAGAAAAATGGCCTCTCTTCTGCTTCTAGTGTCCTTCTGCTTCGTCTGTGTTAGTTTGAAAGAGTTTGGCAAAAGTCACAATAGCAAAATGCACTAAAAAACTAAGCTTGCAGGATGGGAAGATGGAATGATGAGTAAATGAAGATGGTCTTGTTGAAGAACAGAATGGGGCCAGAGAAGAATTCTGGTGAGTCTGGTAAGGTAGCAACTTTGCATCTCTGGTGAGGTGCTGTTGTGAACTGGCAAACAGAACATAGATAAAGAGGGAGTGTTCTAGTAGGACAAAGTATATATAGTAAAAGGACCTGGAGGAGTTCAGAGTGGATCAGAAAAGCAAAGCTGAAGGAGAAACTGCAGAAGAAGACGACTGAGCTAGAGAAAAAGAGTGGAATTTAAATGTACTCAGGGACGGAGACTTGCAGTGGGGGCAGGGGGTAAAAACAGGACTGAAACAGTAAAAGCATGTTGCAGGTCATGTGGAAATAAAAAGGCTGGCAGGCAGAAACAAGGAATATGGAACTGGGTCTGTGTTGAACAATCTTCCTCCCAACAGATATGTGCAACTCTTGCATTTTATTCCTGTCTTTTACAGATTTACCCAGAGGTAATGGATTAGTCAAGCTGTTGATTTGTTCAGTGGTCCAAGTGGCAGAGGTCACAGCTGGACATATGGGCTTCCATCACTCCTGAAACACCAACTGCCACTCAGACAGACTCAATGAGATTCTGTTTTGGGTGTTGATTATTTAATTTCTTTAAAACCTTCGTATTTCTCATGTACATAGAGAAAATACAAAGTTACATCAGTAAGATAGTAACATCATCCTTCCCAAAGCTGAAACATGCCAGAACAGAAATTGTGTGCATATATCTTTCTCTCTCTGTCTAATGTCCTAACATGTGAAATGATGATATTACTGCTTTACCACACAGGACCCCTATGAATAAACTTTCATTGGTGTTTGTGAAGTGCCCATCTGTTACAATGGAGAGTGCTGTTGAAAATCACATGTGGAAAATCGACAAGACCATTTTCTGAGCAGGCTTGAGTAGAAAGAAGACATGAGGCTACTTATGAGCAGGGCTGAAAATATCCAAAATATTGAGTAGGTGCTCAGTCTGTGAGTATGATTTTGGAAACTAACATTAGTATTACTAAACACAATATCTGAAATGGAACAAAAATAATTTAAAGGCTTGTACAACATACATACTCAGCATTTTTCTCAGAAAAAATATAGCACGAATATATTTCCATTTCGGTCCTTATATGTAATTGTACATTCAGCTACCTTGCGTTTAATTATTTCACAGGTAGGTAAGGGATAACTGCACGGAAGCAAAGAGTTAATGCACCATTTTTTCATGTTCTCTAATTTGCTTCTGACATGAATTCTGAGATATGACCCTCAGTTCATTGTATTCCTTACTTAAGCTTAAGGATTTCAGCAAAGCACTGAAGATCATCTTCTTCAGAGGGAGACATGCGTTTCAATACAAAGTCAGTACATAAGCAAATATTAAATGCTGTCTGTACGTTTTTTTTTCCAAAAGCATTTAAGAAAATTACCTAGGCCAGGGCTGCCTTTTCAAGATCTAAAATATCACTGTATGGCTGACACCAGCTTCTTTATTATTTATTAAATGACAGCATTAGGTATTAATAGCTTCAAGCTGTTTTCATGTATGACCCATTTTCTGACTCATACATGCCCTGTTTCCTCTCTCTCTAATTCACTTTATTGTCAACAAATGTGGGTCTGCCTGGAAATGACAAGCGTCCTGAAAGCTGTGTTGCCTAAGAGACTGGCTCCACTCCTGTGCTGTGCCTCCAGGTTGCTCCAGAACTAAAACCCACAAAAGCAGAGCAAAATGAGTTGTTTTGTTTATTACAGGGGAGATATGGTAACAAAAAAATGAGAACAGGTCTCCAGCATCTCCACTTCATGACTTCCGACAACAGCCATGTTTAAGTCATGTAGCAGCCTAAAATGAATAGAGTCTGGAGGTGGTCTTTGTAACGTAGACTTGATACCAGAATACATGGGGAAAGTCTCCTTGTCCCAGAGATATTCCTCAGGCCTATGTCTGGCAGATATTTGGTCTTTTTCTGGTGACATCAAGGGGCAAATTTAAAAAAACATAAGGAAAAGCTCTGTGTCCTATGGCCAATTCTGAATAGCAGATTCAAAATCCGAGTTTGAGTTGGAACTTTATCTTTCTGAGTGCGAAAGATACGACTGTTTTTGTGAGAACTAAGACTCCTTAAAAAGTGTAATGCTAGACATAAATTAATCCAAGTAGATTATGCCAAGTAGAAATTAAAAAAAGAAATATGGATCTAATGCAAAGGAAGTAAACAAATTCAGTGCTTAATAAATGTAAAATTACTAGCTTTACTGTATGCCTCAATCATCTCAGCACAGTCAAGAAACGGAGGATTTATTTACTGCGTAGTATGAATCATTACGTGGGGTTCCTTATGTCTAGTACACTGATATTATGTGTGTCCCATGTGAACAGGTAATAATATGTTTTAAATGTCATGACAGAAGTGTGCCTGCTTTGTCCATAATACTGTACATTTAATTCTGCTTGAATTTGTCTATCTAATAGACTTTTTCCTTCCTTTGTAATTTATAGGGCAGGGAGTAATTACTGTCTACCAACAATAAAAAGTGAGAAGATTAATGAGGTGTTATGTTGTGGTGCCTCTGAAGCATTTGAGCTTATTCTCTATTGCTGTGAGGAATAAGAAATGACACAAACAGATTACATGGATTTGCCTAAACAAAATGCAACTTCTTCATGTCTTGAAATAAAATTATCACCAATACAAAAGGCAAGTGCATGGATTTCTCACAGACCTAATTGCTCACACATTGCTGTGGAAATTACCCCCAAAATATGTCAACAAGCAGTTTTACAAACAGTATTATGTGCAGTTGGCTACATGAATGTATTTCCTACGTTTCGTGAGCCATATTCTCTTTGCTTACTATTGATTGCTTAGTCAGTGTATGCAAATGTGTCTGTGAACTTTACCTGAATGAATGATTTTGCTACTTTAAGATAATTTAGATAATGTACATACGTAAAACTTGCTATTTACTATTTAGTTAGTGCTTGATGATTGAGACACCTGCACATGAAGAAAGACTGAAAGATCTGCAGTCTAAAAGCAGGAAAAAGATACAGAGGAATGAGGAAAACAACACCGTTCTGTTTTTCAATCTGCTATTTAATACTTTATACTGTTGTAATGTAACCCTTAGTCTGATCAGCTGAAAGCAGCCACTGAAAGAGTTATTCCCTTGTCACATTTCTGGTCACGATTCCTGTGGCTGCATTAGTAAGCCAATGTGACCACACAGCTGGGATCCTTCCTTCTTCACCCTGCATTTTCTGGCCTCCTCCCTTGCCTCAAGTCTTGTGACTGTGTGTTGAACAGCATTTTGCTACTCTGGGCCTAAGTGTCTATGGCCAGAAACGAAGGGAGAGCAAGACTGCCTGACCTGGCAGCTACTTGCAGTTACTGCTCCTTGGACATAAAGAAAAATGACTGCCTTTGTAACCTTTAACACTAACTAACTTTAACATGATATCTAGGGGTTACTTAGAGAGGTGCTGAATGCTTAATGGCTCTCCTCAAAGGGAAGAAGAGTTGTAGCATCGAAGAAATATAAAATCAGTTCATAAAATCAGTTTGGCGAGTGTGTCTCAATTTGTATCCTTTACATAACAATTTGTTCAGGTTCTATTTCTTATTAATTTTATTTTCTATTTCTTACACTTTCAACTCTGTTTTTAGCATATGTAATTTTCTATTTCTAGAGATACGCTATGACAAATGTGATAGATAAGTTGCATTTTACGTGTGTCAACAGGGCCTGTCCTTATAAAGCTAGGACATACCTAACAACTAAGCTACATGGCATTGCCAGACTTCACTGCTCTGTTTCAAACTCTGATGTTTATCACATGATTTTTTATTCATTAATATTCAAAGAATGAATTGGCATGGAAAACTGAATTCCACACTTTCCAGAGAACAAGTACGAGGCAGGTACCTCAGCTGGAGCAATGTTTCCCCACAAACTACTCAGATTTTGTGAGGCATTGTATTTCTGTGCATCCATCTTACCTCCATTTTGACTGAAAGGACAAAATAAAGCACACTACTTCGAGGTCTGCATCTTCCCTACTAGGGTCCAGACCTCTCAAAACTGAAACTTGACATAATTTGTTACTAATTTTTCTTAACAGAGGAAGAAGAGTATACAGCAAGCTACAAAGCCTAATTTTTTTTTTTGGCCTGACAGCACTAGGGTGCTGTGAACACTTTCAACAGCTTAACTCTGTGGGTGAAATGCAGCCCTTCTTGTATGCAGTGACTGCAGGTCACACGATCTTTAAGGTCCCTTCCAACTCTAACCATTCTTTGATTCTATGACTGATTGGTACGACATGTTTTTGGACCAGCTATTTGTTTGCCTTCTGTCATGCTTTTGTCACCTGTCCTTTGATGGGTAACTCAGCCATATGCATTTGTCCCACCTGTTACACTTGTTAAGCTTTCAAGCATATGACTTTCAAGTCATATTTGGATTTCTGGGATGCATATTCCTTCTACACGGGCATCAGCTAGGATCGGTGCCTCTATCTTTTTAGCTGTCAATGAATTGTCGCACCACAACATGCAGTGTACCAGTCTTGGACTGGCTTTTGCCTGCTGCTGATGCTGCAGGCTAGCTGTGGCCTGCAGGGAAGTTAATCTGCTTGTGTTAATGGGTTTGTGCACATCCCATGTACTAGTAGCTTGGGTTGATGAAACTGGCTTAAGCACAAATGGGTTTGTATGTTTAGGAACTGTTTTTTTCTTTCTCTGGGCCCTAGATTCAGCACTGTTAGACCAAGGACTGCAGAGGCTCTGTTTCTAGGGTTTACAGTTTAGGGGCAAGAATGAGGAGCTGCGGATAAACCACACCTTCTGTGGCAAGCATGCAAGCACTTTTGCACGCAGGTGTCAGATTTTCCAAAGTGTCTAGTTCCTTCCCTGCTGCCCATATCATGTCTTTGGGCTTGGCACTTCTAGCTAGTCTTTCTTCTGCATTCTTTCCTGCAGCTGGCGTAGGGTGGCTCGTAGTTGGCCTGAGTGGTAAAATCTTTGGGAAAAGATTTTTGTCTCTTTTCTGTGCTTTAAATCAGTTGGTTCCAGAGGTCTGCATGCACTTTGATGAACTTAAAAGCACTACTTTAAATAGCCTTTTATTTCACCAGGGTTTATTTTCTTGTGGCCTAGAGCCCTCTGATTTCTTTGTTGGGATCATGTGTGGCTGTACCAGTGTTTTGTTTCGAAAGTTCATTTACAAATGCAGCATATCCCTTAAAGTTACATTTTCAGTTTAAATGTAATTTTAAAGAAAAAAAAAATGTTTGAAGTGATAGGTCAGTTTAGATTGGAATTTTTGAATCAATGTTATCTAATTCGTAATGTTGTCTTATACAGTCTGTATTCCTATTTAACATATGTTTTGAGCTTGATGTAAGGGAGAACGTTTATATCTTTTAAGCATTTTTCTTTAAAAATGTCTTGTTTAATGTTGGTTATTGAAAGATGTTCCCAGGAATTTAATGAAGCTTTGGGTAATTGGTTAAACTGCAGTTTTAATGTATGTATCTGAAATATGTGGAAAAAGGGCTTTCCAAAGAATAAAAGGAAAACATGAGCCCATAAAAGTCCTATAAAGGCATGGTGAAGGAAGATTTATGACTGATCACTGTGTTTTTGCTGGCATTCACCTTTGAAATAGGCCGGAGGTAAGTGTAAGAATTTGACAGCGCTTCCTGAAACACCCTTTTCCCATCTATTGAGTGCATTTAACCTATTCCTTTCAGATGGTAGAATTGCACTGGTTTATCTGAACATTGGAATAGAAAAAAAAATAACCTAGTGGCTGAGTATTTCTGAGGAAAGTTTGCTAGGTACAGTGAAATCTGGAGAAAAAACTTCTCCTGGATGTGTTATATTCTTATACGAAAAGCTGAACTTCATCTTTTTCACAAAAGCTGTGTTTTAATTCTAAGACTCTTATAAGAAATGCAGTGGTACTAATTTTCAGCTTCATCTTTGAGGCTTAGCATAACTTTAATGGAGACAAGGTTTACTAGATATTTCTAAAAGTGTGAAAGCTGTAGAGGATGTACACTAGAGATTGTCAGCTGAAGCTGGCCTTTTGTTTGTTTCATGCTTCTGGTTTTTCAAACATATTTTATTCTACAGATTGTTTACACTAAAGTGAGATGTCCTGTGTCCACGCTTCCAGAGTGTTTGCCCTCCGGGCTTTCCACTTTGACCCACTTCTGGGCACAGCTGATTGCCACACTCAGGCCTCTGTTGCTTCTGTCCCAGAGGCACACAGCCACACACCAACTAAGTAGTGCTGCCAAAAATTCATATCTATGCATTGCCCAGAGGCACTTTGTCTGTCAGCAGCTTTTTCTTCAAATCTGGCACACTTTTAGACAGTGGATTAAGGTTTTTCCTCAGATTATACGAAACTTCATACACCAGAGTCTGTGGGATTGCCTAACTGAATGAGAGAGACGGTGTTAGAGACAGTGCCCAGGCAAAACTGTGCCTGGAAGGAGGCAGAAATGGGCAGAGAAACCCTGAGCAAGTTGGATGGTCATTATTTTGGATCCTGGGAAATCGGATCAAAATATTTATTTTGCTGGTGGTGTTTCTTAAAGAGTAGGAGGATCATCCAGTGGTCAGGGATTCAAAAGATACATCAAAACAATAATTTGCAGAGATTATAGTCCAAACATAAAATAGTACCATTAATTTTTAAATAAGCAAATAGTATCTGCCAGTTGTTAAAAGCAGCAGAGATCTGCAAATCAGTCATCTGAAATGTAAGTATGTAAGAGAATATTTTTCTAGTGTTGCTTACCACAACGGAATCTGAAACATTAAATATTTCTCAAATTCACAAAGGGTCAGTGCAGTGCCCAGCCTTCGGAAAGGAGAAATCTAATTCACAAGTACAATAACTGGGGAATTACTAAGTAGGGAAAAGGACTGCAGGATAAAAAAATGATCTAAGGGGTAGAGAACATCATAAGCTAAATAAAAGTCAACAGAGTAACCTTTTGCAGAAAAGACAATTTTTATTCTGTGAACAGAAAAACGGATGAACAGGGCAATATGCTGTTTTAGGAGAGATTGGCAAGGCCTCTCTCAGAGTTTTATGCCCACCAAGGGGCGAGAAAAGCCCTTAGGAGAGCAGCAAGAGGATGGGAGAATTAGAGAAGAGACTCTGTAAGGAAGGCAGGAGGCTGAGAGCTGGCATAGAAGGAAAGTTACAAGGGGAAAATGTGTACCTAGAGGCCAGTGGCTGAGTTGTTCTTAGGGCTAACTGGCAATAGCTGGGGACAAATGATCTTACCTTATAGCAGAGAGGACTTAGGCTGGACATTAGGTAGTGAAGCAGCAAACAGTCCACAGAGAGAAGCCGAATCATTGGAAACGTTGTCAGGGCAAGTTAAAAGAAGTTCCCGTGGGGCAGGTCTAGATATGTAGCCTTTTAAGCGATACTCCGTCCTCGCTTTACTGAATACTTGGATGTAGTGATTGCACAGTGTGCAATTTCTGTAGGTCTGTTTATGTCACTTTCACATTGGGACTACACTATTACAAACTATTGTTTGACTACTGTGACAGAGTTAGCAGCAACAGCTGCACCCGCCTAGCACTGCAGAACTGTAGCTATGGATGTGTCTGTAGATTCTTTCTGCTTAGTCTATTCCTGCTTATTTTTTTTGTAAATGTGTATTGCAAAAAAGGTAATGTTTTGGTGTTTGAATTTCTTTCAGTCAAAACTTTTTAAAATCGGGACTGCTGCAAAAGGAAAATCTCACAGGAAATATTTTTTCCTTGAAAATTAATAAAGAGGATTTTTCTTGTCTCAAATCTTGCTTTGCAGAAACTAGAGTTCTGTGCTGATTTCAATAGTCTTCAAAATATTTACAAGAGGATTACATTTTTTCTTATTTCAGAAGTGAAATTTTTGCAAGAAATATTATAGCATTGCATGGCATCTCTCATTTGGTTCTTTAAAGATGTGCTTCTGGCCCCCTTTTTATCCCGTGGGCAAAGTGTCCTGGCACACAGAACCTCAGGGCTCCAACGGGAGTCATTACTGTGATGAAGGTTTGCCTTACCAGAGGTGCAGTCCCAGTCCAGAGGAGAAAAGACAGCAGTACAAATCCTATAAGGCAAGGCCCTATACATAAATGACATTTCATAGCTTTAAAAGTATTATAAAGAAATATTTGTGTTGGTTTTGCTTTATTTCATTTTGGTTTTTTTGTGTTTAAATTATTTAATTCTGTTTGGACTGACTTGAAATGTCATAGTTTTTCTTGTTGATAGTTCATAGCACTTATAATCAGCTGCTCACCACAGAATTTCAGAAATTTTAAGATTGGTAAAAAATATATAATTTTGTCCTTTTGTGATAAACGAGTTATAAGTGGTCAACAAATGGTAATACTAAGGTCCCCCAAACCTTCTTTAGTTACAAATCTCTGTATGTTCTTGTGAAACTGGTGGGGCAGGTCAAAGGAACGTAGGATTGTCTATTAAGATTAACAGGAGCTAAGTAATCATGGCAGACTGGGTTTCAAGGGTACAGAGAGAGACAGAAGCGTGGAAAGTTCCTGCCCAGGACATGAGGAAAATAAGTAGTGGTGGAGGGAGAAGGAGAGGTTTGGATGAGGTGCCTACGGGGAGTCTGAGCACGGGAGAAGTAGCCAGGAAGAGTCAGGCCAGGCACCGGAGGAGAGGAGTTTGTCCTTTCTGGGCAGGGAGGCTGAGGCTGGAAGGGAAAGGCCAGAGGTGGAGGTAAGTGTAGGAATGGGACAAGAGGAGCTAGGTGGGTCAAGTGAGAGCACTTGACAAAGAACAGCTGTAGGAGGACAGAGCAGACATTCCCACTGACAGCAGCGGCAGCAGCCTCCATGTATTTACTAGCTCTTACTTCTTCCCCTAAACTGGAGTAGGATGAAGGGCTTGTAGTGTCACTATTTACAGCTGCTAGCAGGTATCACTGACATCCTCCCTCTGCTGCTGAATGAGAGTGATCTCCTGCCATCGCCAGCGTGTCCCTACCCTGCTGCCTGTGACTATAAATATGAGGCAGAAGGATAACATTTCTGTTTTTTTCTAGGTACCCTCTTACGAGGTAAGAAGATACACACAGAAAACATGTTATTTGCAAATTTATATTTTTAATAAGCCCAAATTAAGGTGACCTGTGCAAATCTTATTCGGTCTCTTTGTGGCTTTGTGATCATTATTACAATAATTATTTTCATAATTATAAGTTAATCATAAGCGGACTGCTGTTTCAGTATATGAAAAGGAACAATTCTGCAATGTGTCATGTTCATATATTGAAATATGTCACTGTTTGTAAATTCTCTACTCATTTCTCACAAAGACTGGTAAATGAAGAAAAGAACAAGATAAAAATTTCAAGAAGTGTTATGTGAAGGCAGATGATTGCTGGCCTGAAGGACTAAATTTTCTGTCTAATTCTGCCACAAATGCCTCTGTGAAGTTCAGAAATCATTTAAATCAAACTTCTCACAAGTAGTCTTGTGTTGTGTTGTAATTTTCTCTGCACTGAATGGAAGTCCTACAGTCTGATTTATATAAGTGTTCAACGTTTACCCTTGCAATTGCAGACAAGGGAAGTTGCACTCTGAGCATTCAAAATGCTATTTAATGGTGGGTACTTAAAAAACTCAGGTTGCACATTAATTCAGTATATACTTTTGACCTTAATCTCTCCCAGACTCATTTTTTATCCTTTCAACTCACAAGAGTATTGGAAAAATACATTCATTATCACCTGTCAACTGCTAAAATGCTACAATGACATGGAAATACTGGAAGGAAATTAATTCTGATGTTATAGTTGAATTCACATAGCGTGTTGATAGTAAGGCACCAGACACTGAACAGTCAGGGAAAAAAAATCCAACACCAAATATAGAATAGCTTCTCTTTTAATAAATTCCTTTTTTTCTGTGCACTAATGAGCTGTTGCCCTGTGACAAGTATGGTCATATAACTAAAGATAACATATGTATGCACAGGAGGGATAAATGAAGGATGCAGTTGCATTTCCAAGGTATAGTTCAGCCATGTGCTATATTTAAAATCTTAATCTTCTTTTAATGTATATTCATATAAAGCATGTGTGTGTGTGTTTCAGCATTTACCTTATGTACAGAAAGAAATTACTAACCTTCTGTTCATGAGAAAAAAAAAAAAAACCAAAAAATTGCCATAGCTTCAGGACTGTTTGAATTCTGGGCTACTCTATGAGGTACAGCTACACCACCACATTTCACTTAAGACTAATGAAACAGGCCCTGTAAGTGAGTTGTAGTTTAGATTCCAACAGCACTGAGAAGCAGAATGAAAAAGAACCAATTTCTTGGCATGGATTCCAAAGATTTTTTGGGATGAGTTTAAATTTCAGACCTGTTGAACTGACAAATAGATTGAGATCTTTCCTCTTTTAAACCACCCCTCACCCCTACTGCCATCCTCAAGAAAAGCTTCTGTATTTTCAGAAAGTTGGGCAAACTTCTATGTTTTCAAGGGGATCAGCTGCAAAATGAGTAGCTCACATTTATAAACCATAGAAGACTGATCCCAGGAGTAGAAGTATGGGAGACGGAAGTATTGAAAACATCTGAATTCGGGTATTAATCATGAGAACGAAGAGGCTGGGCTCCCTTCCCCTCCTGTCAATAGAACCTTCAGGAATTGTGGCTGGAGATGCCATGGACCTCACAGTGACTGTGCACAGACACACCTCTTTAGACTTTAATTCAGTCTGCAACTATTAGTGACGTATCTAAGAAAAAATTAAATCTGACAAAAATTATGTTTTAAGGGACTGAAAGGATGTACAAATTTATACCGACTTTAGCCAATAGCTTTAGAAGAGGTTTTCTTCACACGTGACATGGTTTAATTTTGGCCTATCTAAATGTAGTATTTCAATCACTAATTTTAAAATTAACCAGAGTTCAGAATGAAGGAAGTTGACAAAACTAACGCCAAAGGAAACATTTAATTTCACATTGAATAAGAAGTTTTGATGACCTAAGAAGATACGCTTTTCATGCCGTGTTGACACAGCCTGTCCTCAACACTACCTTTTCTTGCTCAATACTGAGCTACTTTTCCTAAGTTGTTCTACTGGTTATCAAATTAAATTGTCTTTTATTCTAGTTCTAAAGAAAACATTCCAGTGTCTTCTGACTATAAAATACATTTTCTGATACATTGTGAAATACTGCCAAGATTTTATTTTATTGTTCAACTTTCATATAACTTCATTTATTCTTATTTTGTTTCTTAAATTTCTCCTCTGTTAGTTGTCTTTTTTTTTTCTGTTTTCCTGCACTGAAGGCTGTCCAGTTTTCAGCTGACTTCCTTGGCATCTTTTTTTCTTAGTTGGCCTTCATATATATCTTCTGTTATTTTTAAAGCAGTTCTTCACATTTTCTCTCCTTATTCCTTTATGTCAATTATTTCTTCACCTCATCCATTCACTGCACTAGCTTAGGGTCTTCTACACAGTTAGTCCTGTTTAGGTGTCCTTGCGCTCACCCTGAAGAAGAGAAGATATGAACCAAATCCATGAAACAAGTGAGATGACCAGAGGAGCATTTCTCCAGCATGAAGGTCTCCTCCCGCATTGTTGTCACAGGTGGGAAGGGAGCTGCTATGCGCTGGTGGCCTGCCTGGTTGCACTCAGTATTTCCCCTGGTGAATAGACTTATGGAGGCGCAGGAAGCTGGGCAAGGCTGTGGGAGAGGGAAGAGAAGGGGCTGGCCATGCAGTCCATATAGAGATCTGAATTACAGGCAGTTCCTTCTCATCCTACAGCTTATTTTCACCCAGGAGGGTCAAATTTTTACAGTTATATCTATCCCTTATAGAAATTGTAGATGAACTTAAATATCACATTTAGTGAGGCAGGCATTAAGCTGGAAGGGATATCATCATTGTCTAAGGGAAATGCTTATTACATTTTTGATGCTGCAGCCAGAGAAATTAACTGGCTTACGATCAGGGAATAAACCGAGAATAGTGGGGCAAGAAAGGTCTGCATGGACGTTAGTTACCTAAACAAGGCCAGGGCGTGCATGCAAACATCAGCGTGACAGCTCTCACTGCTCAATAGCTTCACACCCCCAAGCATGGTTTGGCCTGGTGGAGTAATCCTCTCCCATGACATGGTTCAGGCAGGAACTGTGCGAGAGTCCTTCTCCCATGGTAGCATAGACAAAGCCATCCTGTTTAGGGGAGCAGGAGGGTTTAGCTGTGTGAGTGAAATGTTCACTCATGGATCGGGAATCACTTGCAGCTGGGCCCCAGGGTGAGCCCCAGCTGATCTTCATCATGGGTGAAGCTTCTTGTTGACTTGCTGGAATCCACTCTCCTTGCTCTAGCCCATCTTGTGCCTACGCTGACTTGGTAGTGGGCCATCTCCTAAGGTGCTGTCTAACCTAAAATATCCTGTGATTCTGTCCATTTGATATAAAACTCTGTGTAAGAATTTCTCTCTCCATCATCAAGTTGTATTTAGCTTAATTACAACCCTAAGCATCTTGGGATATTTGTTTTAAGCCAATGTTTTCACTTGGAGGGTGTATGATTTTCTTCAGATTCATTGGAGCTACTTTCTGAGGGTACAGTTTTGAGATGCTTAATGTACTTGGCAATTGTCTGTTTATTTGCATACTTAGTCATTCCTGTTGCAGTACTTCTCCTTGAGATGTCTTTTAAGTATTTTCAAGCCCTTAATTCTGTTAAAATAATTTTTCATAAATATTTTGCACCATATGGAAATTCACATTCTAGCAGCAAGTTAATTAATTTCCTATTGAATAGTAGAATGGTGTTATAATAAGTTCAATGTGTGGAAAAGCCTTCATGTTTAACCTTGATGGCATTTGAAATGGCCATTTCTGCTAAGAAAGATTTAGCAGCTGCAGATTAAAGTTTCTTGTAAATTGAGAAAATTAGAATTTCTCAAGGTGTCTCCTTTAACCACTTCAAAAACTTTTCCCTTAAGCCCTCTTACCTATGAGATCTCTTTATTTCAGGTAAAGCTGAGGCTGTGAATAAATTGGGCCTTACCTCTTTGTTGGGTGGACTGTGTACTGTGACTTATCCTAAACTCACCTGATAGTCAGGTTAGCGTGATTTAAAAAACTTAGTTTACATTTTACAAAACAGTAACTCCCTCAGGTACACATTCTTTTTACCCTACGGTCAGCATGGGGTTAATGATCTCTTGGCTGATTCACAGTTGAAGGTGATGAGTGAATTTTTAAAGCAGAGGTGTCTTGTTTGCCAACACATTTATTGAAGAGCAGACTCAGTGCAACACAGATGGAAAAACATGAAAGGGAGTGTGGAATACAAGTTTATCCTCCTCTGTAGGTTCCAAAACACTTTCAATTTTATATCTGCTATGTTATTGTATTTGGAAATGGCAGTAAATTCTGAGGTTTTTTTGCTTTCTAATCAGTTCTGTTTTGGTGGGGGCCTTGGAGGGAGGGCTTTATCTGGGTTTTTCTTTCTTTTTGATTTGTGTTTCTCTTTGGTAAACATAGTTGACAAGAACTTTCAGTCTTTTTTTTTTTTGTGTTACTGTTTGCATAGATTGCAAAGGAAATTGTTGAAAAATTTCTGCTATTGTATTTTGGGAATGATGATCTTGCCAAAGTTATTAAAGTTTTGTTGCCCTGAAGAGGGCAATGAGGCAAAATGAGGTATGTAGGAAGAAATCTGAAAGAGAGTGCCCTCCGAGTCTCAAAACCAGGGTATATTTGAGAAAGTGTTGGGCCTCTGGGCAGATGAGAGTCACCTGATCACTAACCAGCAATTAAAACATGCATGGTAAGTGGATAATTACTGTAAACAGTAGGATTCTTCATGCTTTAGCTTGTCTGATGCTGTCACACCCAATTGTATATATCTCCTGGACAATGCGTAGTGCAGACTCTCACTGGACAGCATGTTTTGCAAGAGCTGTTTGCCTTGCAGGAGCAATCCCAGAGTTCATTGATGGTTCCCTTGGTAATTTCACATCCTCTCACCTTTTCGAATATTGTTTGCCTTGCCTACAGCATCTACCTGTAATAACTGCTTACCAGATTCATTAGATGTGAATTCATTGCCACTTACACTATAGATTTGTTCGGTTTTCATTCAGCAGCATACTGCAAGAATGGGTCATGTGCATGTCTAGTATGTTTAGCACGTCTAGTCAGATGTATGTCACTAGAACAAAAATTCTTTGGCAATAAATTTAATACTGACTTTTCTTGTGCTAACACCACCTTTTAATTTTTATGAAAGTGGTATTATAACGAGAATAGGGACTGCTTTATGCAGTATTATATGACAATGTAAGGAAAATTTGCATCTCTAACTGGGCAACAATACTTGCCAATAGGCTGGTTAATAATTTAAGTGACTTGCAAATTCAGGTGCAAAAGTCAAGTGATTTTTGCCTCAGATTCTCAAGCTACCTACTGATATTGCAGTCATGCTGAACCCTTTGGACAGGAGCAGGTATACAAAAAAATGCTAATTTTTTGGTATTCCTTTGTAATATCTGGAGAAAAAATTGACTGATTTATCAAATAGCTTTTTAATTTTTAAAGGTGCAATTCCTAATAACATTGGATTGATTTGCGAGAAATTCCCCTGTATCTTGCTGGTTCTACACCCTTCCAACTCGAACAGGACAGAGGATGATAAAAGATTATTTTTTTGTCCATCTGTCGTCTCAAAACTAGATCTGCTCTTCTTTCTTACAATCTGCAGGAGTGGATAAGGCTTAACCTTGCTGAAAGAATTATGCTTGTTTTTTGCTATTAACAGGCCGAGCTCTGATAACAGGCGCCACAACATCCGGGAGAGGATATCCAGTACCAACGAGAAGGGGAGCCTGTCCATGGAATCCACCAAGGAGACCCGGTACTGTGCTGTCTGCAATGACTACGCTTCAGGCTACCATTATGGGGTTTGGTCTTGTGAGGGCTGCAAAGCTTTTTTCAAAAGGAGTATTCAAGGTAATAAACTATTCAAGTGAATCACCTTTACTCTTCAGGAAAATGTGGAGCTACTTAAGATTGCAGCCTGAGCCCAGGACAATGACATTTATTGGGTTTTCATTAGCAGCTGCTGTGCTCTCCCCTATATTTTTAGATCTGTGTCTGGTGAATGTTACCAGCAGGTATATAATATGACTTTATTTAGTTCAAGATTAATGAGGGAAAGAAAATCTTCTCTACGTTCTTCTCGGTTTAGGTATGTCTGACCATAAAGGCAGTGAGAAATCTAATTTAAAAATCTGTATTGGATCAAGATGGCCACTCTTTCAGGCTCTTTTCTGTGATTAAGTTTTT
>Ga0181612_139289_pt1 | contig 15586 bp, 6 predicted proteins | sample HoacroProtozoa21_FD_119630 | JGI IMG/M metagenome (GOLD analysis project Ga0181612, IMG submission 119630) | Hoatzin crop microbial communities from Cojedes, Venezuel. Combined Assembly of Gp0051906, Gp0051904, Gp0051908 | reverse complement strand
TATCTATAATTTAATAAGAAAGGATATAAATAGGAATGAACGATAGGAAAAGATTCATCCTTTCCTACTTTTTTTTTCTCTTTTTTTTAAACAGGACTAAAACTCTTACTCCCCTCCCAAACAACCTAAAGCTATAACACAGCTGACATAGCAGTCATTACCCAAAAAAAAAAAAAAAAAAAAACCACCAAAAAAAACCCCAAAAAACAGAGAGCTTTCAGATAGAGCTACTATGCCACTGGGTTAAGTAGCTAAAACCATCCCAGTTTTACCCCTGCTTAGTGGACTCCTGAATTCTCACCCACTTCTCCAATTAAACTCTCTCAGAAATTAAGGAAAAAAGGTAAGGGTTAAACAGAACAGTGTATAGAAATAAAGTGCTGATTACTTGTCTTTTAACTACTGACACTTCTATAGCATTTCACTGCACATTATAGAGAGGATTAAATTGTTACTAACATTAACAGCAAACCATTACTTACTATTTCCTTAAGCTGAATTTCTTAATCTCTAACTGTCAAAGTAGTTAAACAGTCATAAACACCATGTAGTAATTCATCTGCCCATTATTTTAATCAGCACCAACCCAAGAGTTTCCTTTTCCTCATTTCCTCTTCTCCCCTTCTTTCCCCACAAGCCAAGTATTCTCCATGTGAAAGCAACCTGCAAGAAAACTGAAAATGAAGGGCCAGTTCAGTGATATACTTACTTTACATCCAGCAACCAGGAAAATGCCTCAATGGCTGAGAAACATAAATACTTAAATAGCTGCTGGATAGTCCTATTCCTACAGAAAGGCTACTCAGTGCCTTGGTGCTCCCTACCAAAAAAGAGCAGGCTCTAATCATACATACCTGATGGTATATATGGTTTGTGGTCTCGTAACAATCACTAACTTTTAGACAAGCCTCATGATTCCCAGTAACAGTCTATTTGAGGAAGTGAACCTCCAGAGAAAAGCTGCACTTTACACCTGTGCTGTAAAAACCTAACTCCCTGCAGTTTTAACACATCTATGTCATCTTCTTAATGAACAGTCTGCAAGCAGAATTACACCTCATGCTATTCACATAGGCACATTTTAGTACTTTACTTCCATTTGGATACCAGAAGCATGGTCACGAGAAGAACAAGTCTGGACAGGATACTTTCCCCTGAACAGCTAGTCATCATCAAATCTGATATTAGGGTGAGCTGCACTAGCAGTTTGCTTTGCAAGTTTTCAACCTAAAAGGTGAAACCTGATCATTCACACTAGCCAACAAACCATGGAAGTAACCCAGTTACAAGTGACAAAACATTAGAAACATACAGCCCTTTTCAGAATGCAACACAATGCCTGCAAATATAAAAGGAACACACAAGGAAAACAGCAGTGTGCTACATAATCTGAGTGGGTAAACATGCACTATCACACAGGAGATAACCCTGTAATTTTAAGAGGTCACTTTCTAAGGCAGTTGTGTTTCAGAAGTCAAAAGATTTTCTGCATGACAGATCCTCTTGAAAATCCAAGTGAACCTTTCCAAAAGCTTAGTGTGAAAGCACATATGCCCTCCTTGAAGAAAGCACCTGATGTAAACAACAAGAAAAACAAAACTAACAAACAAACAAAAAGTCTTCCCTTTCCTCAGTCTGCCTCTTCTTGTTCCGGGTGGCCTCAACTCAGGTACCATTCTGCTGTGAAAGTTGCTGACGTAACTTGCATTAAGAAAGATTAAAATACTTGCCATGGATTTTCTGAGCATCTGGGTCATCCACACTGATAGCAATTATCTTCCAATCTGTCTCTCCTTCATCAAGAAGAGCTAAAACACCCAAGACCTTCACCTGAACAATCTCACCAGAAGAACGAATCTGAAACAGAACATAATCACACAAAGATGTGGAAAACACTACACAGAATTTCTCTTTACCTTATAGACAATAGTTCTACTACATTTTTGACCAGCAGTGAACAAAATTGCAAGATAGATGTGTAAACCCAGTACACATCTATTTAACATTACTAACCTTTCTCCCACCACTGCTATCCAACCCTCATTTCTCCAGTCAGCATTTATTTAAGCACACAACACAAGCTAGAAAAATTGTCCTTCTCTTCTACCCTACTTCCCCCACACCTTCTTGATCTTCACCCCAAACTGCAAGTCAAAAGTATCTCATACTTCCTGCCTCTTGACTCTCTACTTTCTCAACTCCTGGTCTTAATCCATCTCTTGCTGTTCCTTCCTCTAGACTCCAATATACACATATGAACACACAACCCTTCCCCAGAAATATCAGCACAACCTGTTTTTGCATTTTCTTGGGAACCTTCTGCCTACCAGATAATATTCCCTTTATAGCTCTTTCTGGAACCCTTGAAATTCAGCTTTAGGTTCCTTTCCTCAACTAAAGCCACCTTCACTGAGGTCACCAATTAAATTTCTCCTTACGTAAAATATCCTAAGAGATCCCTCTTCCAAACTCATCCATTTCATAATCCCATCTTTGATACTACAGAGGATTGCTCCTTCCTTTGCTGCTTCCACATACGTAGAATTTACTTTCAGTGAGCTAAACTTTTCCCCTACACCAACATTTTTTTTTGCTGTACATCTTTTTCATCCACTGACTCCATGTCTCATAACTCTGCAAAACTGCAACAGTTTCCCATCTTCTCCTCTAGAGCAGAGGGCTCTACTTATGTTTGCATCCAGGAGAAAACTCAAACCTACCTCCTCCGCAGGTCTGACCTTGCAATTTTATGTGTGTGACACTGCCCTACTTCCTCATCTTTCAGAAACCTATTCCTATCCGCAGTATTGCTAACAGGGGAAACAGAAACAAAACATACCCGTCCTCAAAAACCTTAATCCCCTCCTCCCTCACCCAAAAGTCACTGTCCAGACAACAGAACTTCAGGGTGGTGTTCTCTTATTTTGCCTTTCATCTAGTACACAGACTTTACCAAATTCTGCTTTTTTTTCTCCTTTTATAAAAATCTACCACTTCCTTACCTATTTCCTCCTCAGATCCTCTATTCATACTTTTGTCATCCCCTGAGACTATCACCATCTTTACTTGTTTTCCATCTGCCCTTCCCTTCAAAAAGTTCTTACCAAATTATTAAATTAACCTTGATAAACTAAATTAATCCTGATAAAGACAAACCTTTGAACCTATTTCACAAACATCAATAGGATCATTATCCCCACAGCATCCTGTAATTTTATCTGTATGGTTGGGATCTTCCCAGGTCTGTCAAAGGAAAGAGAATTATCAGTTACTAGCTGACCTGCAATTACAATTCATCTAACCACTGAACTACTAAGATTAATAAAAACAGCAATAAAAACATCAGCTTTCTGAGAACAGTCTTGCTCAATGGGATAAGAAAAAACAAACAAACAGCCTATGGACTGGCATTGAGTAACTCATCCTCACATTCAGGACAAGTAACACGAGGATTAGTGATGACATAGTAACAAAAGTATTAACTGCTTCTGTGACTCAATAGACACACTTAGTCAAATTGCAGTGATTAAGGCACCAGAGGACCCTGAATATGTATTTTTCTGGTTACTTGTGGTTGTGGGATTAAGCTACAATATCCTACAATCACATTCTTCTTGTATTATTTAAATACCATAGCACTAACATAAGTTGCTTTCAAAAACACCTAGGCTTTGAGACAAGCAAGCTCCTAGGTATGGATTTGTCAGCACCCAATTAGCTTTTTAAAGTTTTTAGATTTAGGTACAAAACATTTCTGGGTATTTTGAGATGTGTACATTCCAAAGAATAGCCAGCAGTTTAAAACCAAAGAAGCTTCTCCTGGAGGCTAGTTCAAATCCCTGCTCTGAGCTCTGTAGAACCAAGGAATCATAGCGAAGTTACACTAAATTACCAGACCAGTACTTGTGTTGTCTCTTACTGCCTAATAATGAGTAACTCATTCGAAAGTTCAGAAGTTTTCCTGGTAAAAATTTTGAGTTCAATGAAATGAGAGAATTTAAACTTTAAACTTTTTTTATCAATATTCTTCCAAAGTGCTTTTTATTTCAAGCTGCATTATATCGATATTATTCTCCTGCTCAGCTGCACTCCTCCACCTGTAGGTTAGAAGAAAAGCTCGCTAGGAATGGTACTGTTCTCTGGACAACACAGCAACTCCCACAATAACGATAGTCCTAACATCATTTTTTTTCTTTTCTGTTTCACAGCATAAAATAGCAGCCACAAATACATATCTTTAAGCCATATACTAGGGCTGAACTTCTGGCAACTGCTGATCATGATGAAAAGTCCTCTTGTGATAATGGAGACACTGAATCGGATTTTCTTTGTTAGAGCTGCTAGTAGGAATCTGCAGTATCATCTAGACTTTAACAATTGGAGGTGTAATGATCCAACTGGTATTTTTAAGTCATTACAGAAAATAAAAATGACAATTATCTCCAGTCCTCTCTCGCTCACAAAGTAACAAGGGAAGTTGAACATTTCTCGTGGGGAAAAAGTCATCAGTCCAAAGTAATGCACTTTGTGCAGGAAAACATTCAAATGTTTAATTTTGGCTTAGTACTATGGCACACACAAATTTCAAAACATTAAATGGAATTGCTGGTTCCCAGCTATACCTACTTGGACACTTTGTCTACTGAGACTGCTGACTAGATACTAAGACTGCTGACTGGGTAAGAACTTCATTGCTATACTCCAGCACCTGCCTGGTATCTCCTCTTCAGGGATCAAACACATAAGTAGAAGTAAACTTTCATCGCTTATGCAGTTAAGTGTAAAGAAAATAAACTATTCTTTTCTAGCTCTATCGTGTTCTTCAGTACTAACTTAAGTCCAATGTGTTAATGTGTTATCCACAGAAATGAGTTTAAAACTTTTCATTATGCTCAAAATTTCAGCCATTATTTGGGCTTTTTCAAGGCTTAAAGTTCTGAATGTGTCATGATTAGTAAAGTCTCACAGTTCAGAGAGAAGTTAACTAAAGCAGCTAAGGTTTCATCTAAAAAAGAACAGCACTGGTGTTCCTCTTTGTTAAAGATATTAAGAAATCCAAATTAAAATTTATGCTGCAATGCATGAAAATCCTAAATTAGTTTTTTAAAAAAATGCCCTGTTTAAGCAGAAAAGGGCTACTTGACAAAGTATTCTTGAACGGCAGACCATGACATTTTAATTCTGCCACTACAGTACAGATACACCAACTAAAGATTTGAGATTTCTTGATAATTTAACTCCTTCCTGAAACACAACACATATTTATACCCACACCCAAATTCTGATCAAAATTTATGGACACAATAAAGCTCAACATAAAAAACATCCTAATTTACAAATCTATCAAAGAGAAACATCCCCCTTGCAACTGATTTGCATTCAGGCAGTACCCAAGATTTACAAGGCAATTTACACAGAAGACAGAAAACTTTCACCATTATAACAAAAATGTTACCTGTGGGAGGGCACCATAATTCCATATATAACCCTTGTGAGGAAAGATATTTGCCACATATCGAAGCTTGCCTTTCTTTATATCTTGTTTAATGGGATTCAACGGCTCCTCAGTGGCAATCTAAGCAGATCATGAAAAAGAGAGAGAGAGAATGGTAAAACGGAAAGCAATTCATTCTGTACCCAACCAGTTAGAAAGCTCCATATGGTAGCATGTGCTCGTGGTTTGAGAAGTATTAAAAGTACAACAGCCTCACTCTAAATCTCAAGGGTCATGTTCAAAAAGCAGCTTGTTAAGGTTTTAAATAACGTTGTGAAGTATGCAAGAAAAAAAATGATTGTAGAAGAGAAAGTCATAAATTTATAAGGAGAATGTCATGGTCAAACATAAATACGGAAAAGAACTTAAGTCAGATGCTCTTCCACTTTATAGTACAAGTTCAACAGACATACAAATGGTGGCACAAGTTCTTCAGACAGGGGAAATGTTTCATTTTCTTCTCATCCCGTTCATTGCTCTCCTATTGCACAGACCCCTCCCCTCTCAGCATACAAATGTGTTTTATTAAGGTCAAGTTCTGCAGAGTCACCGAATGCCAACTTCACGTGGATTTACAAGTTAAACTAGCATTAGAAGAAGGCGTTCTTATTCCCAAAGAAGCACTCACAGAAGGACTGACGCAATTAAAGCTGAACAGCTTGTCATTGCCATCATCCTCCCCAAAACCTCAAATACAAACCCTCTGCCACACAAGTTACCTACCATACACTGTAACCATCCTTTGGACACTCCCCACCACAACCCAGTCCATGTTAGCTCGGCTCCTGCTTACACTCATCTGAATGGCATCCCATTTGTTACAGGCTATGAGCACACACTGGCTCAGGTGGTACACAGCTTGCGCGCATAAGCACACAGATCTTAGTCCATATTCATTTTGCAACATACTTCTAATTTACCTAAAGCACCACCACCAAAGCCATCCCAAAGGAATTCCTCCTTTCTGAACCACAACAAACTGTCAGTAGCATGCACTTATTCCACAAGTAAACCCTCCCCAAGAGCTGAGATCAAGGTTCACACATTTCTGGTTTCACGCTTAATTCTACCTGCTTCTAGTCATAATTTAACAGTGAAGACCTTGAATATGCCACCAGGGACTTTGACAGAAGTGGAGCTCAGCAATGTTTTTTCTTGATGTAAACCAGAGCAAAGAGGAGTAACTGGCAACAGCAGACAAAAGCCTCATGCAAAACAAAGCACCTTCAGGAAAATCAAGGGAAGAACTACAGAAATACAGCAACTGATGAGCAGGAAATCTTGTGCAGGGGATGTAATAGTGGGAAACATTCATGTTAAGGCAAGGTTTAATCTCCTGCAGTCTCCATTCCACCACATGAGCACCTTAACACTGTCTGGACTGCCAAGACATAATCGCAAGGCAAGCAAAGTGCTTTAACGATTAATGCAGGAAATTTCAAGTATATTAAAAGTTCTAGATTAGAGAACTACATCTATCAAGGCAGAAAACTCTAAACCCACTGATTTCTGAACCTAGCAGGACTGCAAACTCTTCTACCCTTGATATAACATGCTGGGAGAAGAGGAGGGAGAACAACCTGAGCTTTATGCAAAGACTTCAAACAGTGTTGTCAATGGGAAATTCTGCAAAAGAGAACTCAGCTTCCACAATAAATTATCATCTTAAAATACAAGGTAAATATCCAAGGTAACCTTGCTTGCAGAACAACAACTGTGGTGTTAAACATGATCTTCTAGCATCAGGAAAAGGAGAAAAAATTCTGAAATAAGAGGCTGGAGAGGTTATTTGGTGTTATATTTAATGATCAAAACAGTTAAGAGCTCAACCACAAACTTCCTTAACATCTGGGAAGCATCCCTAAAATTAATACAAATGTTCAGGAAGATAAGACATAACCTGTTGAGATCTGTTGTTTCACGAACACTACAGATGAAGCATTACTCAGCTTCCATATTGTAACTGCAGAGGAACAATCCACCAGGCTCTACTTTCAAAATATCTCCCTGCAGGAGTAAATGCTGTTAATAAGTGAGGTCCCTTAGTCTTTTTTTCGTCACAAAGAAATGTGCGTTTTCATTTGCAACTCCATTTGTCAAGATTTGGTCTAGCACACTATACAGCAGAAGTGAGAGGAATTAAATCCTCTGAGTGGAATTCTCCATGATCAAGCAAGATAAGACTAAATGCCGGACAATGTTCTGCAACCCAATACTTTAGGACTCTGTTGCAGATATGCTGCACTCTGCAGTCAGAGGGCTGTCAAGAGCAGTGCTCACCTGCAGAAGGGAAACAAAATTAGATCCTCCACACTTTTTATTATTGCAAGGAAAGTGTCTGTATGTACAACTTCAAATTAATTTTTTAACCGAGAAAATTTTATATGTAAAGAGTAATTCACACTCTATTAACCTCTGATTATTGGAAGCCATTGCATTGTCCTAACTTCCATAAATACCTATATATTCAAGGTATTTTTCTTAATTACCTCCATTTTTGCATTTGTCCAACGAGGCACTTCTACAATCATATTAAACAGGACCTAAAACAAAAAATAATGACAGAACTGAAAACAAAATCCACTTGGCAATTAGTATTTTATAGTAAGACAAATTATCTCCTCTGTTTTCAGCAGCAACATCTCTCTATCCCAGCTGCTTTTACGTTAAGTACAACTCATTTAGTTCCGCACAATGATGATCAGCCTCCTTGGTTCATGCTTTCCCCACTCCATCCCTTTGAGAATATGAGCAACTAATTACAAGTAGTGGAAATCCACATGATGTTTTCTATTCCTGTATCAATATTACTCCTCACAAAATGTTCAGAAAGTCCATGGAATGGTTTGCCCCAAGACAGTGGTTTAGTCTACTAGTCAAAGAGGACTGGACGTTTCTATGAGGACAGAGTTAGCCTTCCTCAAGAACTGGAAAGGACAATCTTTTTTTTTTTTTCCTCTGAGGATTTTTTTTCTTCAGGTCCTCCTCTTTTGCCTCATTTTTTTAAAAACCATGCAAATGCAACCACCACTGACATTTATGATTCTCAGTCAAATCTGGCTGAAGTGAGGCCAAATTAACCCAAAAGTGATAGCAGAAGCAGGACATGGACACAGATGCTTCATGTTTGTGTTAGCCTTCTTCCTAACAGAAACAAAGCGAAAGTTGTTTTAACAAAGGGGGTATGGGGTGAATATTCTTAATGAAATGATCTTAAAGATCTTTTCCAAACTAAATGACACTATGATTCTATGGAAAATAAGTAATCTATGCCCTTCTTACTGAGGAGGTTAAAGTGACATTTTCCAAAGAGAAGAACTCTCTGTGTAACCGCTGTAAGGTTTCTTTTTCTTCTGAAGCTGTCAGAGTTAAACACTACGAAGGATTAGAGTACTAATCGAAATGGGTTACTGGACCAAGCCACCCAGCAACCTCTTTTCTCCTAGATTACTAAAATAACCCCAAAATATCACACTGCCTGGGACATCTCTTCATAGCCAGAGAAAATCCCAATGGTTCAGGAAGGACAAAATACATTTTTGAAGAAAATATCAAGTTAAACCAACTGAAGACTTGCACTGACTCTAACTACACTGCAATCAAGGCTTCAGAAAACTATTAAATATTTGTATTTTTTGTTCCTTGTATCCTGCAGCTGCAACAAACAAATACCATTACCAGGGTCAATGTCACAGTCCGAATAAAGTAATTCCCATGGTTCTATGATCTTCTCCTCCCAAACAAACCTGGAACATGTAAAGCAAGAAAGCAAAGGAAAATCCCAACACTTGTTCAGCATTTCTCCCCTGAGATCACAAGCTATGCACAATCCTGACAGCAAATTCCCAGCAAATTTAAATTAAATTCGCCACCTATAGGTACTGTGCCGATACGGCAATCATTGGCACGTCAGATGGAATCACTTTTCCCAATCATAGCCAAATAAAAAAAAGGGGGTGGCGGAGCAGGAAAGAGAAAGGTGATTCAGATCCATTTCATAAAGTACACCTTATGTATATAAGAATGTTTGAAACGGAGAAGTAATCAGAAAGACAGCTCAAAAATGTCAACATTAAGGAAGCAGACAGAACAAAGCAACATACATGCAGCAGCAGGTAAGGGAAAGTTTGGAAGAGAACCAAATAAAGTCTGCACATCCATCTGGGAAGCACTTGGAAAAAAAAGCAATGCATAGCATGAAAGCCAGTGCTGACAAGAAACTCTTAGGGAACTGCCAAGCAGGTCAAAGAATTGTTCTGACTGGTAGCTACAGGCAGAAAACTTACAAACTACTCCTGGAATTATACACGTTGTCCTCCCCTCCGCCACAACCCTGTATTTCCATTGTTTGTATATGCCACTGTATATTTTCCTGACCAAGTCTAATACAAAGGCTTCAGCAGCCTGTAAATCTTGGTTTTGAGCGTTAATTGGTCACAAGTTATTCTAGGTCTTCACCAAAACAACTCTCTGGGCTGGACAACAACTGGACTGAAATTAATACAATGCTGCTCTTAAAACAAAAAAAATCACTTGGATTTAACTTAGCTCTAAGACCAGGCCTTCGTAATTTGTGGTATCAGTCCAATGTGAATTGTGAAGAGTCTTAAATGTGACAGCCTGACAGATTAATTCATATGCAAAAATATCGCCGAAAGTACTTTCTCTAATGCTAAGCTGCCACAAGCATTTACAAGAGATTAATAACTTCATGCAGCGCTTACATTTAAAAATAAAAAGTTTTATTTATAGGGCAATCACATTTTCACAGTGATGAGACAAGATTCACTGGTCTGGAAAGGAAAGCACATACTAGCAAATCTGACAGATGGAAAGAGAGAAGACATAATACTCCTCTGGCTTTTTAGGGTCTTTTTCCTCCTCTTGCCTATCTTGTTTCCCTCCTTGCCTAAATGTCACCCAGGAAGATACCCACCACTCTTATTTTCCCACACCAAGCATCTATTCCTTCTGACCTCCCGAATGTCCTCCCCCATCCCTTGCTGCAAAACCATGCCTGCCTCAGCTGCAAACAGAAATGCAAGTGTCAGACACCACCTGTCTTCATAGATTACCATCTGCATATGCCATTCAGTGGTTAGTTTTGGATGGTGAATGCATCTGGTAATTGCTATTTTTATCTTTATTTTGTATCAGTAAAACAAAAAAATTCCACCTCACCAAACCCTGAAGTGAGCACTTCTACCCCCTCAAGCAATGATGAGACTGTTTCAACAGCCCATTTAACACACCTTCCAGTGACAGAAAAAGAAAAAAGATCTCTCATGAAACAAAAACTATTGCTTTTGAAAGATTACCATTTAACTGCCCTAGTCTGACAGCAGTCAACTGGTCTGCCTATGAGATCGCTGCTTGCTGCAGTCCAGATTTAATCCAACTCTGCAGGTGCCTAATGTAGAAGGGACTCCACGACAGCAGCCTGTACAACAGGCCAGATGGACGAGTTCCTGCAGGCTAGCCTCATGCCAACTCTGCTGGCTAACAGCGTCTTCAGAAGGACGGTTTCCTGGAGCGTGCACACGCAAAGAGGAGGAAACAGTTTCCTCGATTCCAAAAAAGGGACAGAACCCATCCGCTGCGGAAAGTGACCTGACAGAGCCCAGAGGGACTTTCAACCCAGGGTATTACGTAGCTTGTTTGACTTTGGGTTAATGTGAACACACGACAAACATTTGTACTTGTGCTCTATTATACCTTGAGGAGCTTAACACAGAGAAGTCAAAACATGAAAATCAGCAGAAAGTGACATCAGAAGGAACAAACAGTCTGTCTAAATGATACCGTTTATTTCTTAAGAACTTCATGCTAAGTACATTACATGGGAACTCTGGTAGGATGTAAATAAGTGTTTGCTTAATTGGAGTGTTTTCTTTAACACAGCTTGGCAACTTACTGCATTCCATTTCAGTTGAACATCATCTTTAATGTATCATGATATCATTTTTGCTGAGACAAGCAAAAATTGTCTCACACAGAGAATAGGAATAGGTATTGTTTTTTTGAAACTAGAAAACCACAGAAAGATAAAAAAATACAGAAATATACTTTAATATATTCATACAGCAAGTGTTGAGAAAAGCAATGAAAATACAGATCGTTGTACCTAGGTGAACTGTGAGTCAACATTCTCTCCACTAAGACTGATGGCAAAAAATAACCACTAGCTCTGGCTGTACAGATTCTTATGGAAGATAACTCATTTTGATCAGGGCTTGTTATTACAAACCTGAATATCACAGGAAGGAAAAAAAAAAATTTAGCACATTTCTGGCATTATTTTTACAACCTATCCTCCTGGACTCCCACACACCCTTCTCCGAAATAATTTTTCCTTACCTAACTTTCCCTTTCTGGTTCAACGATTTCCTTTCCCCAGCTCCCCAAGTTCCTTCGCTAGTGCATTTGAGGGGAGGGTTTGGAATAGGTATGATTTTGCCCAAGGGTCGCAGTACTTCATGCTCCACTCTGAAGGTTCAGCTAATTTGAAGCAGAAGTGGAGCAACATATGCAGAGCGAGGAAAGTGACAAAACAAGACAGATAAAGAGAGGAACAGAAACTCAGTATAATTTCATAAAATGCCAAACATCATCACTCACTATCACCCTTGCATGACAGGGAGAAGTGATATGCTAAAGCTTACAATTAGTCATTTTTATAGTAGTGTTCAAAAAAAACCCGTCTGAAAGCATTAGAGGCAGCATTTGGAGGGCTACTGACCCTTCCTCACTGAGAAGCTCTGAGCTCACAAGACAGAGAGAAGAAACAGCAGCTGTCATTTCTATTTCTTTGCTGTCTGCTCATTTGCAGTCTTGCGGGGATTCTTACCTGACATCAACTGAACATGGCAGCATGCACCTGAGGACTAACGAGAACGAAAAAGATGAGCTGCAGTCCAGCAGCAGTGTGAACAAAGGATGATGTTTAAAAGGAAAAAAGAAAAACAAAAAAAGGGAAAAAAAGGAGAAGCAAAAGAAGGGCTGTCATGAAATGCAGCAGAAATAAATGGAGAGGGGCTTGCTTATCAAATGCTTGCCCATGATATAAGCACTCCCAGTGTTACACTTCCTACAAGGTATTTGCTAATGAAAACAACAAACTAGATGCCAGCAACATCTGGAGACCAAATATACTGCATCTAAATGAGAAGTCAATGGAACTTTTCCAATATAAATTAACATGCCACATAGCAAAAAAGGAATGCAGTGTCCAGCATAAATGCAGAGTACCTGCAGCCTCTTCACAATCTACTTCCCTCATGTTATAGTGACAAGGGAATCATAAACACTATGTAAGTTTTTACCCACAGGTATCCCAAAAGTGGCGTCAGACTTACTCTCCGATACACTAGTTACTGGACACATTCACCTGCAAAACTACTCAGTGTAGAACCATGACACAAATGAAAATGAAACACTGACTTTCTCAAGTTTAAGGAACCATTTATTTGAAGTTAAGCTTCACCAAATCACTGATGCAACTTTCTCAGTAAACCAACTCTACTCCAGTAGATTTTAACTGGACCACTGAGTGAAGATTACTTCTGTTCTCAGTATTTGTTAATCTACAAGAACCCAAAGCAAGGCTTACAGCTACTGGACACACAGAAAAAGACCGGGCAAGTTCAATCATCAGGACAAGAGCTCTGCTGGTAATCTAAAATTTGGAACACACAAATCCCTGAACACACGTAATGGACATACTACAGCCCAGGTTACATATACTGGAAAAACATCTAACATGACCAAAGAAGGTTACAGAGGCTGTAGTTAAGACAGAATACAAAGTCAGTATGAAGTTTGTAGCTGTACTACATGGGAAATGATGACAGCTTTTCCTTTTTTATGAAGCACACCTTCTTTATCATAAGACAACTCTGACACCAGTTTTGAACACTGCTCCAAGTATGAGGCCCTCTATCAGATCACCAGTTCAGACTGCAGGACCGCTCTGATGACCCCTTGTATCTCACCTGACTAGTTAATTTATCAGAAGTTTTTACTTGACAGAAGGAATTTAACTGAAGTCCACAAGGGCATTCCAGCACTGTGCAACCCACAGGATGCAACAAAACAAAAGCTGTCTTGTTTTTTTCAAATGCTGTTGTGGATGTCTGCAAGTTAGAGGACTATAATCTCTACATGGTTGGACAGATCCCTTACCAAGGCCAACATCTGAAATAAAAATGTGTATTCAGGAACACTTGGGTCCTCTGAATCAGATGACATGTGAATACTTTACCAAAAACATACAATGACTAGTAGACTGGAAACCATTTCAGTACAGCAGGGAAGCAACATGCCACATTTGTCTTCAAAAGAAAATTATGACCTCTTCAAACCTTCTTCCTGCTAGACATGGAAGACCATATTCAACAATCAGCCTTCGACAGTTCTGACTGTAGCCACAGTGGGAACACCTACTCTTCCGGAGAGAGATGTGAAACTTCCGCTACCTTTCACAGAGATTTACTTGGGCAGGAGTGGTTTCTGAGTGCTTGCAATGCTTAGGGCAAAGCAAAGGTTCAGATTGCAAGCTGGTAATAATTCTGAGACTGAAGAGTAATATGATTTCTTCCAGCATAGTTTCTCCCTCAAAATAACTTCTCTCTAGTCTTCAAACAGTCAAAAAACATCTGCAAAAGCAAAAAGATCAGTTGTCAACAGTGACTGCAAAGCTAAATTTATTTGAGATTTGGGAAGGTCTAAAGCATTGCAAGAAATGGCTGCACTACTGAGAACAGTTCATACAGAAACACCAGAGTTTCCTTTAGAACTACATGCCAAGACTGCAAAACAGCCAAGAGAAACTTGTACAACGTGAATTCCCCTATCCCATGAACACTGAAAGTGAAACTCCTCAATTTTGAGACCTTCTTTTCTGGCATCAGGAATGCCAAGAACAATTTAAAGCAGATTAGACAGACTGAGGAGACGCATGTAGAATTATCATCATTTTCTGTAGGCAAATTGCCATCTGATAAACAACAGTTCAGCATAATTTAACATACAGTCTCAAGAGGGCTTGCCCTTGCAGAGAGTAACAAATAACTGCCACCCTAAAAGCACACATTTTAAAGATGCCACTGTGTTTCCAGGGCAAGAGGAACTACCACCTTTGAATTCTGGCCAAATTCAGCACAAGGATCAACTGAACACCAGGTATCAATACTAGCCTTTGTGCGCCAAGACACGAGTAAGGAGTACACTGCTTCAAAGGTCTTCAGAAATTGGTATATGGCATCAAATTCCTCATTTTCCCTTCATATCCTGATTAAGCTACATTGTCTCTAAATACAAGCACACAGGGATGCATTTCTCACCAGGCCAAGGTGAGGAGAGCTGCTGAACAACCCAGTGTAAATAGAAACTGCTTTCCTGAACACAAAGATCCCTCCGTTTTCTCTCTTCTCCCCAACTCCCAAAGATGATGATGATGAAAAAGGGTTTTCTAAATGATTTACATCTAAGTAAAGACCAAGCATGTCTGGGAAGCCTACAGCCTGCATGTTTGTTCGCTTACTTGCATCAGAAGCCCACAAGACTGGAATGTACATTTGCCTTTGCTCATCTTCCGTAGCTGTATTAAACCATGGCCCAGAGCTCTCTCATAACAGGAGTTGCATGAAGCAGCTCTGGAGTCTCCACTGACCCAGGCAGCAAGATCTGCTCAGTCTCACTGGCATTTTTTTCCCCCCTGCTCCATAACCTGATCCAGAGATCAGAAAAAGGGTATTAGAAACATGGTTTTCTACAAGCTATCATGCTTCCCACTATACAGACAAATGCAGTTTTGAACAGTTTTAGACACCACATAAACCAGGTTTTGCATCTTTGCAACTGGCAGGTACTATCACAGTATTCAGCAGCAGGCAAGAAACGTTCTTGACTTCCAGCAAGAGCAGTAATTAAGAATTCATGCTGCAAGAATTACTTTTGAGAAAGGCTACTGGCAGTTATTTGTTACTCTCTGCAAGGGGACTGGAGCATCTCTCCTACGAGGAAAGGCTGAGGGAGCTGGGCTTGTTCAGCCTCGAGAAGAGAAGGCTGAGAGGGGACCTTATAAATGCTTAT
>Ga0181612_131219_pt1 | contig 15590 bp, 9 predicted proteins | sample HoacroProtozoa21_FD_119630 | JGI IMG/M metagenome (GOLD analysis project Ga0181612, IMG submission 119630) | Hoatzin crop microbial communities from Cojedes, Venezuel. Combined Assembly of Gp0051906, Gp0051904, Gp0051908 | reverse complement strand
GGGGGGGGGGGGGGGGGGGGCCCGGGGGGCCGGGGGGCGGGCGGGTGCTGGCCGTGGTGCTGAACGGGCTCCGGCCGCGCAGCCTTGCGGGGGGGTGACAACTTCGGTGGGGTAACAACACTCCACGTAAAACTTTCAAAATGCACCGTATACTTAGATGTACAGAGGTGCAAGAACCCTTCTATTATCACCTATGAATAAATGCAATTTTTTTCACGATTTATCCTGAACAATCCATATACATGACATTACACATACATCTCAGCATCTGCCCACTCAGCTCAGGGTGATGTAAATATAAACATTTACACTTAATATTTGCAGATTTTCTATATTAATTAGAATTTTTCCTTTTGAAACTGACAGTGTTTTTTGGAAAGAAATGGGATTAACACCTACCACAATAAAATATATTTGTGGAACAACAAAATGGAGCTGGGATAAAACAAATTCATCTATGTATCATAGATTGGTGGTGTTTAGGATCATAAAGGGTGCTAGATTACTCAGCCTGACACTCTGACTTTCAGAAATCGTTACATTTCACTTATCCCTGCCTTGAACTCAGACATTTGGGTGGTTAAAACTTCCTTCTGAAAGGAAGATAGGCCTGAATTAAAGAAATATTTTTTTTATTATTATTTTTTTGCCTTCCTCTGGTATTATTTCTTTCTCTATTAGAAAGGAGAACTTGGTATTTTCTTTCTGAAAAACAACATATCCAAGCCACTTCTTAATGTCCTCTTTGCTAAGACTAAGCACCGAGCTTTTTAAGTCTTTCATGATATATTTGCAGTTCTTTCCCGCCCTTTCCTCTAATTTTTCATCACCAGTTTTAAGATGTATGTACCATACCTGGAGGCTGCACACCATTGTCACCAATGCCACATGCAGAGAAAAAAACATTTCCCTGTTTCTATTCACTACTTCAGTTTGTACATTCACAGTTTGCACTGCCTCTTTGTGCTATAGCATCACAATGAGAACTCAGATTCTTGTCCGTTGTGACTTCACAATCTATCTAAACTCACTATTTTTCAGTTTAGAATTCAGTATTCTGTAGAGATAGCTGTATTTTGCTGTATTAAATTACAGTTTGAATAGACAAGGCTACCAGCTGACCCAAATCACACTTATCTATATTCACTGTTAGTTACCACTCTGCCAACCGTCATGTCATCTGCATCTTTTATTAATGCTGATTTTATATTTACTTTTAGGTCACTGAGGAGAATGTTGAATACTGTAAAATTTAGTCATAAAGAAATCCATCAGAGACACACTACCCAGGGATGATTCCATATTGACAGACAATGTTGCAGACTATAATTTCTGAGTCCACCTATTATGCGCTTCACAGGTATTGTGTGGTCCTAATTGTTTAACAGAATGTCATGAGGTGCTAAGTCATACTTTTTACTGAAGCTTACATTAAATGATCTCAGTTCCTTTAGCAAACGAATTCTTATGTCAAAGAATTAAAATGACCTACTTTTGTGTTAAGTGAAATTTGTATCTTCCTGCCTTTTAATTCCCATTAAAGACAGTATATCAAAGATTTCATTGCAAATGTTCTACGATTTTATTCTGCACTGCTCTCACTCTAAATTGCCATTATAAAATACTCTTCCAGTCTTATTTTCAGTATATATTCCCATGTTTTAACTTTTCTTTTAAGCAAATATCCTATAATATCCTTTTTATTGTGATGAGCTATCTTCTGCACTTTATTATTCAGAGCAGCCAAAGCTGACTCACAAAAGATTCATTATTTGTGGTCCATAACTGCTGCTATTTACATATATTTCCTATGGGATGTTTCCACTCTTCAAACCACAGAGAACTCACAAAGTGTGTATGTAAACTGGATACTAAAAGATATGAGGTGAAATGAGGACTGTAGTGCTACAACCATGAAGAAAGTCACATCTAGAGGTGTGTACTGGTAGGGAGTAAAGTGGGAAGAAGATTGAGGCAAAGAAGTTAATAGTGCTTAGACTGAAATATCAGAATATAAGCCTTTCTTCATAGCTCCTGAGTATCAGGGAGTTGCTTGTTTTTGTCTGGTAGAAACGAAGCTTAGTATTTCAGGCCAAAATTATACATGCTGTAGCATTTTAAAACCGAGCATGAATATTTACAGTTTAAAAATTCTAATTTAGATGTAAAACAGTAAATCAAGGACATTTCGAGAAAAAGCAGCCAGTCAATCTTGAATAAGCCCCTGAACAACCAGAGACTTCTGTCAGCACATATGGTTGTCTAACAGGGCGCCTCAGAACAGTGGGTGATATTATGTGCCATATGTGCTGCTATACCAAAGAATGATTTGGTTTATGGTAATACCATAACCAAAGACTAAACTCTAAAATTATATGGGTCTTCTTAATCGATATCAGCATCTTATTATTTCATCTATATTTAATTGCATTCTTAGTGGGCTAAAAGAATACCTTTTAGCTGTCAGGAGAAAATATGAGGAGGAGTGGTTTGCCTAAATAAAACAAAACTTTCAAAGTAGATTATTAGCTTGCTATTTATTTGATTATCTGAAACGCATCAGTACAACAATGATACTTTACTGGAACAAAAATCAAAAAGGAATGACTAACAAAGCAAATAATGTGGAAGCTCTGATATTTTGTCTCATAAACTTCATAGAAAGGCATAGAACTATCTGCCCATACAGGCATGATGATATGATAAGGAATGTTTGCCTGACCAGAACTAATTTGGTATCTTACACTTAGAAGTTCACACATTCATATAGCTCCGAGTTCCATCAGATCTCTAAATAATCCTTTGCAACAATGAACTTCATTGCTCGTGGTGCACTACACATTTAAAATTTGACCTAAAATTTCAGGAAGCCATTTGTTTGTGTGCTTAACTCAACGTAACTTGTGGAATTGAATTTCCAAATAGCAAGCTTTCAATCGCCATGAAATTTAAACACGTTTGAGGCATCTTTCTTTGAATACTTTGCAGTAAAACACCTAATCAACAGCCGTTTTTTGATAATTTAGGAGAGGAAATCTTTAAAGGATAGAGCTAGTACTTCTTAATCTGATACTTGCTATTACAGTTGTCCTCACTGTAAGCAATTTCAGTTATTTTCACTTATAAAGAAGCATTTGCCCCCCCTAGTAATTTTCATTACCTCTCTGTAAATTTCTAATTTTAGGAACTTTTCAGGCAGGTTTGAACTTTAGCTGTCAGAAGCACACAAAATTCTACTGGAAGTGATAGTTCAGCTAAAGATTTGGCTCTACAGCCAAATACAGAAATCAATGAGATTTCCTGGACTGAGTGCAATTTTCAAAGTAAACACGTTAATGTGAGTGTGCCATCATGTCTGCACTCTCTATCCAGCCTCTGCTTTAAAAAATAAAATATTCTATACATAGATGTGATTTACAGATTAAGCTCTGAGGAGAAGTGGGAAGTCATATAAAAGATTTGAAAATGTAACAAAAGGCTCTGAATGCCAGAGGACAGTATAAGGTGGGCTGTTATATGGGTTGGTGTGCCCCTTGCTGTCAGTCATCTCTGGTAGTAGAATGAAGAGGTCACAACCTCACCCCTTTCAGCTGGCACATCAGAAGACTGAAAGAAGAGCAGCCTGTGTGAAATCGTCTCACATGAAGAGGCAAAATGCTACGTTGTCCCTGACTCTCGCTCTCTGACAGGTCCTATCAGATTAGCCTTTTTTTTTTTTTTTTTTTTTTTTAAATTCCCAACAGCTGCTGGTGTTTGGTTATTCAAATGCACTTACTGAAATCCAGCATTGGTTACAATCACAAGCAAGATAACCTACATCTCTTGCTTTTCTAAAAAACTCATTGCAACGTGCAGGCACAGTCACAGAATTGTCCAACACCAAGGTTAGACTATTTTGTCATGAGGTAAGACCTCTGTCAGGAGCCACCAGCATTCATAGGTTTCCTCTATTGTTTCTCCCAATACAAATTGCCTTTCAGGAAATGCACATGCTTTTGGTCTGGGAGGTGACCTTGTCAAAAGATTTGCTTTGCTGCTACTTATATTGTAAGAATGATGTTATAACTATAGCATCACATTAATTAAAATTACAAATAATTACAAAAACGTATTAAGGAAGCTCTCGAAACATTGTAAAAACAAAGTAGTCCATACATTTAATGAAAAACTGTGTCACCTCAAGAACAGTAATGATAGCAATGCTTAAGATTCCTCTTGATAGACATTAGGAATTGGAAATACAGTGTATAATGCGTATTCGCTGAGTGCATCAATTAGCTTTGATTGCCCTGAGAACATCTACGACCTCTATCTATAAATCCTCCACCTCTGGCTCACTAGCTCTATTTAAACTCAAGCTCAGGCCCTAGTCCTTGCCTGAAATGTACTACAGGTAGGTCTGTGTCCAGCTCTGTTCCTTCAAGATCTTGACTTGCTGGCTGGACTTCCTGGATTGACCTTGAACCCAACGTGTCACTTTGCATGTGTCTGATAACTGGACTGTTGGCTAAGCCTGTTACTGTCACCGACCCTGCTCTGTTTGCCTTGCTTGGATACTGTGGGACTGTGCCCTTGTCAGTGTGGTCATTGCTCCTGCCTACCTGCACTGTGGTCAGCTCCTCGTCTTCTCTCATGAAGTGGCCCCATTCTTGTTCCTCTTTGCCATAGCATATACTTTACTAACTAAAGCAAAGGCCTGCGAATCAAGATTTTTAGTCCATTCATAATTCTGCCATCGGGTCCCAATTTTCAAGGCAATCGCTTGGTCTCTGAGTTTTCTAGTCTTTGGCTGTATAAACAGGTATTTTAGTCAGCTCTTGACATCTTTAACGTCTATTCTTTTCAAGGGAGGTTGCAGTTTGGGAAGCTTTAACCCATTTTCTTTCTGGACTAGAGATCTAAACCACAAAAATGTCTTAATTCAACCTTTAACTGGTTGAGGTTTAATTCTTCAGTATGCAGGATACTCTCAAAATGACTCAGCATTCACACTGGAAAAAAAGATACTGGTAGTCTTCTGTCAAATCCTATCCATGACCCAGTTTTTTCTCACCTGAAATCCAAAGCAAGATGCTGAACAAAGCAGGTTGCACTCCTTTTTCAGGTCCCCTTTGGTGAACATTCAGTGTGTTGTCCAAATTAAAGAGCAGACATAATAGCTGTATCTCTAGGTGCTGAAGGCTAAATTAAGACTGGGTAGAGAAGGTATCTGAGTCTTAATTTTGCTCTTACTTCTTGTCACAACTATTATAATTAAATGTAATCTGCTTGGTCACTAGTGGCATGTTTATCTATAAATACTACTGAACAATTTCAGTGATAATGGCTACCTTTATACTTTCATTTCGTATTGAAGCATGAATGACAGTAGTTTTGCTGGATCAAGACAATGTCAGGCACAACAAAACCTCGCCAGTCTGTGAAAGTTGAAATTGGTACAAAGTCAGGCATGCAATCTCTCCTGACAGCAGTTTGCTGTAATGCAGGGGTTTAGTATGAATTCTCCTCATGTCATTAGGTCTGGTTTTTTTGTTTTGTTTTGCTTCCCAAAAAGGTATTACTAGGAACTGGTTAATGTTTGGAAGGCTCCATAGTGGCAAGTTACAGAACTGTTCGACATATAATGTAAGCTCACACATGCAGTTCCTAACACAACAGGTTAGCGGATGTCAGCTGAGCTGTAGCAATTCTACAGCAAATGTGTACATGTTTGAAGACCTGGATTCATAGGCCAATGCAAAGTTAATTCCACTGAAATCCCTGACTAAGCTCTCTGGGGCCCAGGCCAGCAATTTCGAAAGCATTTCCGTTTAGTTTGATTATTCTTTCCTGCAAACTAAACCAAGATGTGTTGCCCCACATCTGCTAAAGGTTAAAATTGTGCATGTTGGTAGTACCTGATAAGGAGAAATGTTTGAGTCATGGCAACCGCACTGTGAGCTACAGACCTACAGACTATAGCCTTTGAACTGGACTGAGATACTCCTGTGATAACTTCCTTTATTTGCAACAGTTAAGATCAGGCTTTTATTGACATAGACAAGAAGTGATAACGGCATGACAACTAGAAAGTCAAATGCTATTTTGCAAGATATTTGCTAACATATTAGAAAAATCAGTCATTAAAATATAACTAACATTATTAAAACCGAATTCTTTTTTCATTTTTTTCATTGTCTGTTCACCCTTGCTGATTTACACTATTCATTAACTACCACTGGGTCCCCCACTTTTGAGTAAGGTAAATTGAGTTTATTTGCTTACATTTAAAGATATTTTTGCATTCACATGCCTCACCTTTCTAATTACTTTAAGTTTTTTAAGTACTGCTTAGGAGATACCAAGTCAAACAGCTCCAGCACTGACCCTGTCATGCTGTCTTGTCTTTGTCCCGTGGGAATGCTGTCACTGCTGTGGAAATGGGGCAGGATGTTTCACACTGCCATTCCAAAGAAAGTCTCCTTTGATACAGGTACTAAAAAAAATTAAATCCGCGATCCCCAACCTGACCAGCTTTTGCTTCCCAACTTCTGTTTCCATGGCATTCTCAGCTGGTAGAAGGCAGGGAGCTAGTACAGTAAAAGAGGCAGACCAGCTTGTGCAGTACTTTCCTAGCAACACCTACAGCCTGTGGGATCCTGTTGCATTAACTTTAACAAGAATAGAAACAGAATCTCTTTTTACCTTTTTGCTTTCTTGCTTTCAAGGGTATAAATGGAGGAGAGAGATTGAATGGCCTAGCAATTGCTGACCCTTGCGTTTATGGTGCTACAGCACAGCAGTAACCTTCAGCAGCAAGACAGGCTCCTGGTCTAATAAGCTGCATTTGTAATCATAATGAGAAATAAATATCATCAGAATGTTAGTTTTTCCTAGTTCTGAGTGAAATTCATAACTATGTAGTTTTTAGTTATGTTTTACTCTAAGGCATGATTCTACCATTTGTTTTTTTAAAAAAATTCATTGGTTTATGTATAAAAAATTATTTATGCATTGTTTTTGTAGGTAACTGTTATAACAGTAAGTTATAACGATTTGTTATAATAGTAATTCTTGTAACATTGTACTGATATGATACTTAATTCAGTGGAGCTACTTCAGTTGTAAATTAGCACACCTAAAGACTCTGAAATGGACCGTGCAGATAAATCGTTACATGTCCATGAGGTCCTATTAGATTCATCTTAGTTCCACCAGAACAGATCAGACTGTAATACAAAGGACCTATAATCATAATCTGAACCCACTTCTCAAAATCAAAGTATGCTTAAATGCCATCATGGTATTAGGACACTGAAGCTATGTTCTAAGAAATGGGCAGAAACTGGACAGGTACAGTTGTTGTAAGCTGCTTCATTTACCCATGATTTTTGTGTTCCTTCCTTTCAGGTGATTCTAAAGAATTTTGTAGCCACTTCTCTCATAATACCATTAGGAATAAAATTTACACACTTTTAGGAAGTAAAGAAGAAGGGAGTCAAGAAAGCTATTTTCATTCTAAAAGTTTGGTTGTTATCTAGGAGTCTGAAATTGCCAGGATGGGAACACCGCAGAAGACAGTAGTGAGAAAAGATGTGATAGCAATCTTTAGATGCATTAAGGGCCACTACAAAGAGGATGAGAATGTCCCCTGTGTACAAAACAGGAAACAATGGGCTAAAATTGCAGCAGACTTAGTTCTGGCATTAGGAGTAGCTTTCTAAGAGTAAAGATAGCCAGTCTCTGGAATGGTTTAGCTGTCCTGAGGAACAGGGTAGGCAAATGTCTACCAGCAATGATGATTGATCATAAATGAATAATTGATCCTACTTTGGGTGGGAGGATGGACCAGGTGACCTCCTGAAGCCTCTTCTCAGATGTTTTTCTCTGCTTCTCCATGCTTAAGATACTAAAGGGACTGATATTTACCAACTTAACACTTGCCAAAACCACTTAAATCAGGCAAGACGGAAAACCTATGAGAAACAGTGACATGTTAATTACTCTTTTTCTGTATTTTATTCCATCCCTACCTCTTTCTCATCCTTCCGTTCCATCACATGAGACATTTTGTCCCCTTGTACTGAGTTACCATCTTTTCTCCTCTTCTCATACTCTTGCAAGTCTGATACTCCAATACTTCAATGGAACACAAGAGGCTTGACAAAGGAACCTCTGCTTCTCCTCACGGAGTATCATATTTGACTTGCACCTCCTCTGAGATCTCAGAGGATGACTGACAGACTGTGCAAGAGTGCAAATCTGATCTTTTGCACACATCCCAGTCCAGTGATTTTCTCTCTTCTCCACTCTTATTCTACCCAGTCTCCAGGTGAGTGTAAGTCTGCAAAACCAAAATAGCAAGACTTCTGCATTTTGAACATTTTTTCAAAGACAGGACCTGTGTTTTGAAAACGTAGAGGCTGATTATCCAACTAGTTCAAAATATACAGGCTGATTAACTACATCACCTTTGGTACCTCCAATCTGTTTACTCACAGCTTGGAAGACATCTATGTTTAAGAACATCCAGTGAACAGATTCACAGGTATTTACTCAAACAAGCCCTACTTATATCTTATTACCAATAGCTGTATTTGGAAGGGAGGAAATCTTTGCACTAGGTCATTCAGTTCACTGGTCGTAGGCTCTGTGAATGCCATCGGATAGAATAAGGGCTAAAAGAAATCTCTGAGGCTTCTTAGCTGCTGGCTACAAGAGTAGCTTGTAGCCAAAGGTGTGCTGTCTTGATATTTTGTCTTACATGAATCTTTCAGATACAGGAAGATTTCCTGGGAAACAAACTAATGCAAATTGAGCCTTTTAATATTCTGGGGCATAACAATAATGTTTCGTTTCACTTGGATATCCATCAAAAGATATCAGTCTATGTCTTCCAAACAGCGGTGGTAGGACTCAGCCTTTCATTTTTTCTATTCAATCGATTTGCCAGTTTCTATCTATTAAATTTAAAAACAAAATAAAACAAAACACCACCTTTGATCTCTCTTCCCTCCTGCCCTTCACACCAAGGAAAAACTCTGCAAACAGCCACACAAACCTACCTCATTAACTCCTTTTAAGTGTCTCCTTACATTCTCCTTTGCCAAACTGGCAGCAGCTGGTGGCTGAGACATCACCTCTCATGCTGACAGATACCTGAGCATTGTTTCCTGATATGCTGCCTCTCCTGGTACCCAGCTGTTCCCTCTGGCTTCACGCTTAACCGGCACACTCTTCGGGGAAGGAATTGACTGCTGAATGGCTCGTGAGAGATGTGGCACTAGCCTTGGTTCAATGGCAGTGCTCAGTGCTGACAGTCAGTCTTAAGTGTCAAGTAAAGTAAGCCTCTGAGGTCTGAGAAGATGAACACGAGACAGAAGTTAGGGTCTAAACAAAATAAGAGGATCTCTGAGCCTGACGTGATGCATGCCAGGGTATTTCACTTCAAAGAGTGCCAACAGAGGGACGAGTCAGAATGAAGCATGTTTCTGAACTCTGAGGAAAAAGCGCTAGGAAGTCTAGACAGAGATCTTTACTGTACCTTAGTACAGCAATACAACGTTCATCCTTTCTTTGGCTTGTAGTGCAGCTGTTGCAGGGCAGGGACTGCCATTACTGCTGAACTCTCCAGGGTTTGTGCCACTGTTCCTAGCAAAGCAGCCCTATCTAGGCCAGGAATGACTTGGCCCACCATCTGCAAGCCAGTACATCAGCTAAAGACAGCATGCCTAGAAAGTAGCACCAGCATGCTAGTTCTAAGGGTGGCATGCAGGGGCTCTATCCCCCCAGTTCCAGCGCCGTGGCTCTGAGGAAACTGTGGGTGCTTCCAGAAATCCACCAAGCTACTGATCTGCAAATTGCCACTTGCAACTCCTGGGGTTAGAACTCTCATGGAACTTCAGGTTAAACCTGTACTTCCAGGATTTGGCCATAATGACCCTGCAGGAGGTCAGCAGACTTAGCAGGGTGCTCTGAGGACACAAGGCTGTGCAAGAACCATGTAAGCTAAACCACTACTATGCCTGAAGGCATTCAGCTGGTGTGCTGCATCTCTGGGGATGCTCTGGGACGCTCTTTTCAGCAGCAGCACCTCTACAGGGGCTGTTGGCTCTACAGAAACACAGAAGCAGATCTTTTGAGCAGCAGCACCTCTATAGGAGCTGTTTGCTCTACAGAAACACCGAAGGAGAACCCCCCCTCCCCCCTTGCTAGGATGCAGTACTATAGAATGAAAAACGTGTTTCAAAGAAACTCTTATAGTTAAACTGATAGAGTTGCAGCAGACGCAATGCCTGCCTTTCCCAGAAAGGCAAATACATTGCAGTAATGTGAATTATAACCTAAGCCAGAATGGTGCACACCAGACTGTAAAGTACAATGCACCACGCCCATACGTTACATCTCTTCTACACGTTTGCTCCAGAACAGCTACATAAACTACGCTATGGTGGTGGGTAGTTATTAATACTGAGACAGCTTCACTAGAATCTCTATGATTTCCTTGGGCCTCTCTCCATTATCACAAACACTTTTCTGGTTTGCAATGCCTCTGAGCCTCAGAAGAATTTTCCGAGGACAGCTGATCCTGTCAACTCTCACAACACAAGTGGATTTACCTTTGCTTTGACAACTATCACTGGCCCTCAGAAAGAAGTTACTTTATTTTGAATTCTAATAGCTTTGACTTCTGGTTTCTTCATTTTTCCTTTGTGGTACAGCCACTAGATTGAAAACAATGTGGGTTTTTAAATCAAAGTGGAAAAAATATAGATTCCTTAACACAAGGTGAGAAGGCCGGCAACAATACTTTCCAAAGAACTAAAATTTGTATTTGCTGTCTCCTTGCTGACCAAAGCTTTTCTCTAATAGAAGTCTCTCATCAGCCTACCTACCTGCTACAGTACCACCGGTTAAATGACAAAGATCTATATATGCCTTTTAACCTGCTTCCATTGCAAAGTCTAACTAGCTATTTAGTCTGACGTTCATTTTGTTAGTTTCTACCAGCAGCAGCTGGGAGATTTCTCTGGGGTTTTCTTCAGAGCACCTGGCTTGGGTCAGGTCACTATAAAAAATTTAACCAACATCCTTTACAGGACTGGCTTGAGCTTTTTTAAGTAAGGAAATCTCATCTATCTCCAATCTAACAAAGGTTTTGTTTCCGTTCTGTCAGTGCAGAAGACATATTAAGCATTGCATTTAATGAGATATTGAACATCACTTTGTTCCTAGTGTATACAGGGAGCAGGCTGTGCTTATAAAACACATCACTTGGTTTTGTTTTACTCTGTGGTTGGAGTAAAAGTTGTTTTCTTGTAATAAAATATGTATTTCTTCATTTTGGACAGCAATAATATGGGCCAGACTCTAGGCGCATCTCAGCTAATAATGGAATCGAGCAAGACAGGCTGGGCAACTGTGTAGCCCATGAAATGCGGGCCTAATTTTCAGGATGATTATTTAAAAAGAAAAAAAAAACCAGAAAAAAGCCAAATAGTAAGAACATAAGAACTGCCATACTGATTCAAAACAAAGGTCCTTCTAGCCAGTGTTTTGCCTCTAACAGTGATCATAAGTTGACATTTAGGGAAGAATGAGAACCGTGTAAGTATATATGATTGTTTCCCCTAATACTCTGCCAGCTTCTTACTGTTTCAAGCTTAGAGGATTTTCTGAGTCTTTTATAGATTGTTTATTTAGTAGCTCTTCATGAATCATTCTTCCAAGTACTTCTCCTCCTGAACTCACATAAACTTCTTCCATTCACAATGTCTTTTGCAAGGATTTCCAGAGGTATGGTACCCGATGTGTGAGGAACCACCATCACAAGCTTTATTTGATGACTTCTCATGTCCCTGGAAGGGACAATGAACAGTTGATCTCTATCCGCTTCAGTCATGCTGCTTATGATTTCATAGATATCTGTCACATCCCCACAAATCACCCTTTTTTGCAGAACCCCAGCCCATGGAATCATTCATTGTCTAGAAGCCATTCTGTACTATTTGATCATCAAATGTGTCCTTCTCTGAATCTCTTTTAAGCTCTAATGTATCCTTTCCTAAATGAGGAAAACAGAACTGCAAGTAATATTCAGAGTATAAGAAATGTGCCTTTATCCACAGTTGTAACTGTGTTTTCTGTCTTGTTTTTTCCTCCTTTCCTGATAGTTCCTGGCATTTGATTTATTTTTTGACTGCTGCTGAGCACTGAGATGGTGCTTTCTTGGAACTATTTATCTTAACCCCAAAGTCTTCTCACTTCTGAGTGGTAATGGTCAGGTCACAGTCCACTATTTGATATTTGAAGCTAAGATTGTTTTTCACTACAGCATTTCACAAAACGTATTATTGCTCTGTCTTGAAGCCAATTTTATTGCTCTGTCATGAAGCCTCATAAGGTCTTTCAGCATTTGTACACTCAACCCTTGTCCTTATTATGTTGATATCATCCGAAAACTTTGAAATCTCACTGCTCATCCCCTTTTCCCCATCATTTGTGGCTATACTACAGCATGTGGGTCCCAGCACAGAATTCTGTCAAACTCCTCTTCCTTTACTGAGAATTTTGACTATTAGTTCTTATTGTGTTTTACTTCTAGTTGTGTTTGTTCGGCTTGAAGAACAGTATAAAGGGAAATCTAATTGCTTTGTTTGGCTTCTTAAGATGAGAACACAGAGGTAGACTCTTCTCGTAGGTTCAAAATGAAAGGAGAAGAGGCGATGAACATGAGTTGCTGCAAGGAAAATTTGTCTTAGAAGTAAGAAAGGCTTTCTTCACACTGCATCAAGACACTCAAAGAGCTTGTGGAATTTTTATCCTTCAGGAGATTCAAAGCTTGACTGTTCATGACACTGAACCACCTTATCTAAGGTGTAAGCTGGCATTATTTTGAGCAAGAGGTTGGACTGTATGACCTCCAGAAGTCCATTCAAACCTAAATTATTACACGATTCTATGCATTTAAGACAGAATTTTCCGTCTTCTCCCATGGCTGTTCAGTATCCTCTCTTGAAGGATATCAGCAAGGTCTTTTGAAAATCCCAGTAAACTATATCAACAGGATCACAGAGAACCACATACTTGTTGACCGCTTCAGACAGCTCCAAGAGGTTTACAAGGCAGAACCATGTTTTCTCTTTTCAAGATTGTAGTCATCATCAGGTGTGAATACATATTGCTACTAGTAATTCACATATTTCCTCTTCCAGTTTTTAGGTGAATACCACTTAGCCCTAGTGATTTGTTTTTGTTACTTTTCATTCCATTTCTTTGAGTCATAATCCCTTCCAAAGTTGCTTCAGTTTTCAGACAGATGGTTCACTGAGTTCCCCTTAAAAAAAGATGCCTGTGTTGAAATCTCCCATCTTTTCTATAGTGAACCTGGATGCCAATAATTTATAATTTATAATAATATCTTGTCTGCAATGGTCTTGTGCTCTTTAACTGCTCCTTTTCTACTCCAGTTAAGCAAGTGTGACAAAATGCTTGCCAGATACTTCACTCCTGATGTGCTAAGAGAAGAATTTAGTACTAATTTTGGTTCCTTTAGGAAGCTACTCCTCCGATTCTTTTTTGGTCTGTTTGTTTGATTATATTTTCACATTTCATCTACGCAAATTCATGATCCTTTTCATTTTGTTTGAACACAACTTCAGATTTTTAAATGATGCTTTCTTAATTCTAAACACCAGGCTCAGCCATTCCATCTTCCCTTTGCCAGTTTCCAAGCCCGTCCTCATACACAGTACGTAATGCTGTTGTGCTTCCACTCTGGTGTCCTTCAGCCTCTACACCACATGTAACTTAATTCTCTGTCGCCCAATTGATGGCACAACTGTGGTGAAGGTTTTGGCCTATTGCTTTTTTTGTGTCATGGATGCTGGATCTGAGTAATGATTATTGTTACAGAGTTGTGCTTCCAGAGGAAATTTTGAGACAGATCTTTGTCATTATCTTGTCAAGGGCTGCATTTCCTCTTGCGGGGTTGCTAGCTGGCTGATCCGTGAAAGAATTATTGACAATTTCATCTACGGTTTATGACCCTGAGTGAAGTTTCCCTCTTCTACATGGAGGTAACTGAAGTGACCCAATACTTTCTGTCCTTACCAACTCTCTAACTTCTTACAGCTTAACTCAGCCTGTCTCAGCTCCCGGTTGGGAGGCTGGTAGTATTGACCCCGTTCTATAGTCTTCCTCTCTGGGTCTGGCATTTCAATCCAGCTTCTGTGCTACTGGTTAAGGTGGTTAGTTTGTTAATTCAATTTGATCTGAAGCTATAACTAAACATTTAATTATCTTGTAGCAGTAACACAGTATACTTTTCTCATCCCTTTACATTTTGTACACCAGTATTGCAGCATCCCACTAGCTATATTTCTTCCATTAGGATGAAAGGCAGAAAAAAAACAGCTGTAAGTGATAGTTGTTCAATCACATCATCAGTAGCTTTTGATCCAATTCCTTGCCTTTCAGAACTGCGGCAGAGCTTATGCTGTTGTGTTTTGACTCTGAAGCCTGCTACTCACTCTACTAATACCAACGTCTGAGCTCCATCATCTGTTTCTCTGCTACTCGGATGAGCCCAAATGCTCCCTCTGTCATTGCAAATCCATTATTTCCACTCCATTTTCCTCATCCTGATTATCTTCTATTCTGGCACTTTGATTATGTCTTTAGCCCAGAGGGCAACTATATTGACTATAACTGGACATTTTTATACTTGTAAAAATCTTCTCCTCTCTAACTATGCCTTGACCACAAAAATTGTTTCAACTGATATAATTCTAATTCTCTTTTTTACACAAAACTACACTTACATAGATATCACTTTCCGAGTTGAATCTCAGGTATTGACCTGAGACCTCTCCTTCAGGACTTTAGTACATAGTCTCATTCACCCTGAGAAGGGGGAAAAAACCAAGGTAGAGTTTCATCTTTTCTTCAGTGTTTCAGCTTTTAAAGGTGACTTCCAAAATAATCTGAAAATATAATTCGTTGGCAAAAAAATGACTGTTGGAGACCACTGAGAAGTAATTTTAGGAACACAATCTGCAGGCATCAGTGAATTATTTACTTCAAACTTCGTCATAAGTTTTTCATTTTGGAAACATAGAACTTTATATAAACTGTTCTATTGTGTTGTTAGAACGTTGAAACAAGATTATTCAGGGCTAAGATTTTGACTGGTACACACTGATTTATGTGCCATTGTTCTGAATTTTCTCCCTCTTTACAGTTTCGTTCCATATGCATAAAAACTTATGTGTGTACCTAAAGACTCAGAACAAATAAGAGGATTGTATATATAGAAGAGAGATAATTAATGCATGAGTAAGAATATGAAGTTCATAACATTTTGAAAGGGAAAAGGAAACAGCTGGTTTCCAGATCCATATTGAAGCAAGTACTTTAAATCACCTGTTTAAGCTCACCTGTTTTACTCTGGGTTGTGGTGGACTACAAGCACTCAGTGCTTGCTGTGACTCAGTAAGTACAGCAACTAAGGCAAGACCAAGGGAAATAACTACTTAGATTATATAACTTGATTGTAAGAGCACCCTAAGACGTGGGAGGCAGATGAATAGTTAGACCACGGGAATTGGATG
>Ga0181612_168521_pt1 | contig 15591 bp, 10 predicted proteins | sample HoacroProtozoa21_FD_119630 | JGI IMG/M metagenome (GOLD analysis project Ga0181612, IMG submission 119630) | Hoatzin crop microbial communities from Cojedes, Venezuel. Combined Assembly of Gp0051906, Gp0051904, Gp0051908 | reverse complement strand
GGGGTTTTTCTTCGGTCATACTTTCACAGAATCATAGAATGCTTTGGGTTGGAAGGGACCTTCAGAGGTCATCTAGCCCAACCCCCCTGCAGTGAGCAGGGACATCTTCAACCAGACCAGATTGCTCAGAGCCCCGTCCAACCTGGCCTTGAATATTTCCAGGGATGGGGCAGCCATGGCTTCTCTGGGCAACCTGTACCAGGGCCTTACTGCTTTCAGAGTAAAGAATTTCTGCCTTTTATCTAGACTAAATCTGCCCCCTTTAAACACTGAAAGGCTGCAAACAGGTCTCCCTGCAGCCTTCTCTTCTCCAGGCTGAACAGCCCCAACTCTCTCAGCCTTTCCTCAAAGGAGAGGTGCTCCAGCCCTCGGATCATTTTTGTGGCACTCCTCTTGACCCACTCCAGTAGCTCCATGTCCTTCTCGTGCAGAGGGCTCCAGAGCTGGATGCAGTACTCCAGCTGAGGTCTGAGGTCTCTGAGATGTAGATATTTGCGAAATAGAATGGTATAAATAGGGTATTTATGCATTGCTTCTTAATTAATGTGTACACTACTACCTGCAGTAATTTTCATTTTAACAAATGATTTTAAATAATGTCAGTTCCCATTCCCCTTTCTAAACTGTATTGTTTTAAAGCCATGAAGGTATTAAATAGATTAAAATCTAAAAAATATTTTCTTTTAGGTAAAACAGGAAAAAAGCTCAAACTGAAGATATTCCGTTACCGCAGCCAATGTCTTTTTATGAGTCTTTTTTACATAACCCATAAGTAGAGGAAGCTAACATGGTATCGCTAAGGCATATTTAATTTTCTTAAAGAGTGTGACAGAAAAACATACTGAGACATTGTCTTAAAAGCAAATGAATGGATGGTTCACCACTGCTTTTGCTTATTTTTTTAATAAGCAGTGGATAACTTTCAGCACGCTCTACCAAGAGAGTGGTAGCCATTCATATTAATGTCATTTAAGATGACTCCTTGAAGTTTACAAAACTTCTGACTGTGAGTTTCAGAGATAAAGAAATACAGTAAAAATATTGCAAGCCTTCAAGGTGCCTCATGTATATAATGTCACCTTTAAAATGCCACATTTGAAATAAAATATACATTCACAAAAAACTCCACAGTATATAACATGAACATTTTTTCACTAAATACTTTAGTTAAACATTTTCTTAGGTGAAATTTTTCTACAGGGAACTTTTTGATCAGGACAAGCATGCAACTGACTCTATCAAATAGTATTGCAAAATCCTGGAAATTATTAGTATTTCAAATATTAAGAAAACACAGACATGTAAGCAAAGCTTTCACACCAACACTCATATTTTTGATCTTGATAGAAAATTAGAATAGCTATTGCAGGTAGCAACATAAAGTTATATACTCTGTGTAATCTTTCCTTAATTATTCATGTTTGTTTGTGCTCCCTATCAACATTTTAAAGAGTAATAACTTGTTTCAGCAAGAATATCTGCCTGTCAATGGGAAGTAGTGAATTAATTCCTTGTTTTGCTTTACTTACATACACATCTTTCACTTTACCTATTAAACTGCCCTTATCTCAACCCACAAGTTTTTGCACTTTTATCCTTCCGATTCTCTCCCCCATCCCATTGATGGGGAGCGGGAGAGGGGCTGTGTGGTGTTTAGCTGCCCACAAGGGTTAATCCACAACAACCAAAAACTGCAGTGAGATCTGCACTTTTTTGAAAGAATTATTTTATTCTTTCATTCTACGTAACCATTAATAAAGATACCTCTAATTTTGTGGTAGTTCTAATAAACATTGTCTCCTATTAGGTTTGGCAACTCTAGAAATACATCAGTTCTTCCTGTTTCCATGATCTTCGTCTAGTTTTAAAATATAATTCTAAAGCTGACATAATCAGTGTATCTGGAGCCTATGCCAAGATTTAGTCCCCTTACTGATTGTTTAGCTATTAGCTATTTAGCTATTAGCTGCAATTAGTGTCCTTGATCACTGTGAGAAGTAGTGTCTGAGAAGAACAGATGGAGTTTATCGTTGTAGGTCTCCAGATGTCTGTGGAGGACCTGGGCAATGCTATTAGCTGGTTGCTTATACCATCAGCACTTTCATTCTAGTATGATATACTATTTTGCAATGGAATAACCAGCCAAATAAGTAGCTTATGTTTCCAGGCCCTGGGGATAGTATAGCTAATGATCCTGGAAAGCAGTCCACAACTGATCTATGACGTGCATCAGGCTCCTACTGCTGATCAGTCAGCACAGCTGACCTGTACACATTTTCAGATGGATTTGTTTGCTGTTCTGAAAAAAATCTTTTGACTTCCTGTATAACAGCAACAGTAGTACACAAGACAATGCAATAGTGCAGCAATGAGATTTGAGCTGATGTATGTTAGTACAACTTCTCTGAATTCTGGCGTAGAAACTTTTTGGAGGGGAGGAACAGGTTAAAGGCGGAGAGTAGAAGGGGTTAGGAATATTCAAAGCTAAGAGGCAATAATGGATGCTTTAGACTTCTTTACCTTTACTATAACTTTAATTTATCTTCATTCTTTTTTCCTTTATCAGTTTCCTATCACCCACTACTGAAATAGATGAATATTTAATTATGAACCTGTGTACTCAAGGGAACCATAGACAGAGAAAGAACCTTTCTAATTAGTAACTGACTCTGCTTCCGTGACACTGAAATATTACTTCTTCCAGTGTCTTTGTCCAGACAAGTTTTAAGTGCACTACATGTTTTGGCCTCCACACTTATCTTAGCAGTCATTTTGACAAAGTAATCACACCTCTTCACCAGAAGGTTTATACAGACATTCTAACAATATTCCTGCTGGACTTGCATACTTACCATCTTCTATTACTAATACCACCTGAAGTAATTCTTGTTCTTTTGGCGATGTATGTAGCTTCCAAAGGCTTCACATAGTAATATCACCTCTTTTACGAGTTGATAAGTTGATCAGGTGTATAATGCTCAAGTGAATGAATGACTGCTTAATCCTTAAATTTATTTTTTCTTGGAACTCTGACCAGGAGTCAGTATTTCTGAAGCAATGTCTGCATTAGCTGATGGAGTGACACAATAGGAATTAACCTGTACAAGCAAAACCATTGATGTTAAGGACCTGATATTCGGACTGGATTTATTATAAAGCATAACTTCAGAAATACTCTGGTTATGCAGACTCAAAACCTTTGAGTCTGAATCCGTCTTCCAGTCCAGAGTTATGTGAAAGGAATCAAGCTGAGTGTTGTGATATTGCTCCACTATGCCAACCAAAGAGAATTAAGTGAGAATGACAGAGATACTAGTTTCAAAGTACACTCCTATCAGATCTAAAACAGTAATGTAGATAAAACTGGTTGCAAAGTACGTAAGTTTGAATGCAAACAGTGACTGTAACAAAACTATACAGTAGGAATGAGAATATACTTTTGGTCTATGACTTATGTCTGCAGCTCAAAGTGCCCTTGTCACCATTCAGTGTGGCCACTGGAAAGGCCAAATTTCAATTGAAGTTGCTATTCAGTACACCGAGGGATTTTTCATTTTAGTGTTTTGCAAGACTTCCTTTTTATTTAATACCCTTGCTATAGGTTATATAATCTCAAATGTATTAAATTGCAACTTCTCAGTTCTGAATCTCATATAAGGTGCAAATTTTTTTAGCAAAGATAAAGATAATTAGCCGTTGAAAAATGTACCTAAGATCACGATAAATTCTCTAAAATGTGAAGTTTTAAATTGAAAATAGATTTATTTCTTGAATAGAGGTCCTTGCTCATCCTAAAGTTATATAGAAATCACTTGTTAAAATTCTATGGTCTGTGTTATGCAGGAGGTCAGACTAGATGATCATTATAGTTCCTGCTGGTCTTAAAATTTATGGAACTGCGAAACATTTTGATATTTTATGTGCATATTACTAATTCTCAGTCTCTTTCTGTACTATTTCTTTTTCCTTGGAGATTTTCTTAACACAACCCAAATGAATTTAGTATTATATCTGAATTTCATTTACATGCTGCAAATTCAGCTGAATATATTGCCATTTATCAGTGCACTGTTTGCAGTCCTTCAGCAAGTTTTCATTCTGTGTGACAGTGTTCATATCCATGCCAATTTGAATTAATTTTGTGAGTAGAATTCCATTTGAGACTATATCAAATGTTTTAATAGAAGCTCGATATATCAGATCTACTTCATTCCCCTCATCAACTGTTTTTGTCACTTTATCAAAACAAAGTAATCATGTTTGTCTGGAATGATTTGCAATTTGCAGAGCTATTTCTAATTTTGATCAAGGATCACCAAGTGAGAGGTGCTAAAGCGTGTTATAGATATTTTCTTTACAAACTGAAACCTTTAAAAATGTGAGAGGAGATGAACTTCACACTAATTTGTAAATTTGGAATATATTCATACTTTCTTCCTACTCACCTCCCACAGCTGACAAGCATACATATTTCTCTGAGTTTCTAAGATACTCAGTAATGGTCATTGTCCATAAAAGTGGTCAGAGGTCTGCCTTGGTTCAGTATTTCTAACAATATAGTATGAGAAATACATATTCATTTTCCTTTAGCTTGTGCACAAATAATCATGGGGCTAATGTTGAATATGTCTGCCTTCTGAGAATATTTTTAGGCATAAATTCCATCTTTCTCGTCCCTGCATGCATAATAAACCAGACTACTAGTCTCTCTGTGATTCTCTGCGTATCTCCTAACCTCTGAGGCTGACTGTATAAAAACTCTTACTTACAATGTATGTGTACAAAAAATGCAAACTCTCAGACATCTGCATTCAGAAGAAGAGGGAAAAAGAGAAAATTAAGGGATCCATCTGCTAATAAGTTAGACATCTAAATCTAGACTCTTCATCCCTTGACAGTCAGAGGGGGGCAGGTCTGAGATGTAAGTCAGCTCAGGAGTTACTTTGTGCAAGACTTTTGTTTCACCTCATTCAGAGTGAAATAAAATCAGTCAAAGATGATGATCTTAGATCATTCGTATACCATGCCACCATACAGGCACATAAAAGCTATCTCTTAAAAAATACAGATTTTTGAACTGGAAAGGAGCTTTATGGCAAAAATCTTCACTCAATGATTTGTTAAAATATATTTTTGTTTTGTTCTGCTCTGGAATTCTAGCACATTTAAAAAATAATCATAATGGCTCCAAAACTAAATTCTCATCAGCTGGATAGATTTATAAATTGGACAACTCAGTAAGTAATAATTTTCTTCTAATCATGCATGTGAATATTTGCAAAACCACTGACTGCTGGCAGTTATGCAATCTTGCAGCTTATTTGCCTATACAGTGTTTATTACAGAGAGTGTTAGCAGCCTGTCGGGGTGCCAATTATCTGAAACAGTCTGATGCACAAAGGCACTTCCAAAAATTCATTGAGCAGAGTCTGCTAATAGAAATTAACTAACTGAAAGTAATTAAACATTGGGATAAAGCTAAGTATCAGGTCAGCAGTCCCTATATTTGTTTGAAAAGACTGGCTTCTTCAGCCTTAGAACCAATATAAGGTACTTATTCTAACCTACACTCCCTCACAAGGATATATGCTTTTTAATATATCAAGCTCTTACTTCTTTGCAAGAAGTTTCGAGATGATATTCAAAGAATTATGACAGAATTCAAACCAAATGTCATACTGCATTATTGGTTTACACAAAACATTGGGGTTCTTTAATTCTGCTGGATATAAAGTTGCAAGAATAGGTAAAAAAAACAGTTTCACAAAATCCTGAGTGCCTTCATCCTGTCCTTTCCCTTTGCCTCCTCCTTGGTAATTTGCAGTGCTTAAATACACTGTATTTACTTCTTTATTTAGTTCATTGTCATCTAGTAAAGGATGCTGTCTTGTACTGAAATATGAGATTTTATAAATTATCTCATAAATTATGAGTTATCATAGATCATAAGCCACCACAAGTAATCTTTCTCAGTAATTCGAAAATAAGTGAAGCTATAATATATGTTTTGGCTTAGGCTGTTGTGGACTGTTTTTTAAAGTAAAATAATTGAACTTCTTAAATAGTTTCTTCAGTAAAATTATTTAATATATCCAAAAGTGATCATGCATTTTTATTAGCTATATCTATGTAAGATCATTTTAACACTTTCATAATGTCTTTCAGTTATTTATTTTGCTTTTATTTGAGATGCTCTCATTATGTCACTCTGATATCCCAACATAATCTCTTAGCTTCCTTGGTCTTCCTCATCTCTGCCTTGTTTGCTTAGTTCCCTTGGCTGCTTTTGCAAGATATATTGGTCATGTATCTAACCTCCTGCAGGGCCTGCCCATTCATCAGGCTGTTCTGCATCACACATAAAAAATACCAAAGTTAACTAGTGAACTGAATTTTCATTTTCTGTTTCTATTTACAAAACAGCAGTCAAAACAAGAATCTGCTTGGTGCTGAGTTCTTAAGCCTTTAACAGTCTGGACAGATTATCTTTCTGAAGCAAATGATCCTGCCCAGTTTGTACCTATTTCAGTGAGGCTATTACTGCATGTGGGCACTGTTCCAGAAAAAGGATAGGTGATATTTTGCACTTAATAAGTCTCTACCAGGTTCAGATCAGTAAAGATCCTGGTAAATATTCACTTTGGCTGGATTTTGTTCTTCATAACAGTGATGGCAAAGTTCTATTGATTTCAAGGATGTAAGAATAGAGCTCACTTTTGTATAATGAAAGAAACAGGAAAACATCCTTTATTTAAAAAATGATAGGGTACACTCCTTACAAAAGTAAATATAAGCAGTAACTCCTCACTGCTGGTGTGCCCTGGTACTTTTTTGTCCAAAATATCTCTCTCCTTTTTGTCCCATGCTTTTCCAAGATCAAAGGGAGCTGAGGAATAAGTAAGGGGTTTCAGTTACTGCAATGGTTCCAAGATTCCTTAGAATTAACAGTTTTATTATTTAAAGTTAGAAATACTTTGTTAGTAATCTTATATGCTTGGTGTGTGTGTGTCTATACAAGCATATATATAGACCTGTGACAAAGTAGCCATCTGTTTTAGTATTTATTTGTGACATGGGAAGAAACCTTACATCTGAAAACAGACAGAAGTGATCCTTTCCCACTCTCTTCTACTTCTTTACCAGAAATGTTGAGGGGAAATGTTTTTAAAGCAAAGGAAAGACATTAGCATACCCTTGCAAATCCTGGTCTATCTGCCGCCATATGTAAACTATAGAGAGAAAAGATAAATAGTCTCAAAATTAGCTGCATGATCTCAATGTGTACCATTCTCTGCAGATCTCTGCTCACACTGGCATTCCTGTTGACATGTTTGGCACTACAACTTGCAAAAGGTTTCTGAGTAATAGCAGAGTGGGTCATTTCTGCCATGTCGTACCTGCTGGGAGAAAAAAAGAAGACTACTACTCTAAGGGATAATAACATATGCAGTGCCCACAAGTACAATGGATTCAGTGTAGGAAGAAAGGAAAAGCAAATGATAACAGGATCTGAAGAGATTCATCATTTACATCTAAAAGTACTATTTCTTAAAATATATTATTAAAAGGTTGTGAACGCCATGTATTATTTTAAAGATATTGGTTATCCTGTCATTCAATGAAGCTACACTGTTAAATATAAATTTTACAGAAGAAAATTGAGTGAGACCTGCAAGTCTCACAAGGAGGCAATTAGGTATAATTTAACTATGAAATATTGGTTGCCAACATTTGTAGACATCTGCAGCATATGAGAATGGCCACCTCTACCTTAAACAGTGTCATTAAACTTGAGGACAGTATGTGCATACAGAAGGATTAAGCCCAGTGAGCTGTTTTACATAAAGTCAACCCATCTTAACTGACATAAGTTCAAAAGATATGTAAGTACAAAAATATGAGGAATGCCATATGTACCCACAAGTGAGCATGCCGGTCAAAACTTATGAGTAAGAATGCAGCTTGCTGGTTTCTTGATTGCATTTGGCTGTGGGACCTGCTTTTTCAGTTTATTGGTTTTGGGGTATTATTTAAGTCGCTTGATTTTCAGATTGAGATAAAATTTGAGCAGGGAGAAAGTCTGGTAATTTTTATACTCTTATAAATTCTTCTTCTGAAATGGCTCAGTTCCTGTATCCTGTTTTTTTTGTGAGACTTACTTCCCAAACAGCATTTCATTTTAAATAGAAATTGTGTTTGTCAGCTAGTTCTCCAAGGTCTTTTCCAATTAGCTCCTAAAGATGTCCTCAGACCTACCAGAACCAATTCTGGGAAAGCTTTCTCAGTAGAGTTTTCCTTGGGGTGCATTTTTTGGACTTCCATCTTAGAATGCTTCCTGCAAAAAGTCTTTCTTTTCACTACACCAGCTCTGTTAGTAGGTGGCTGGTACCTGCGAGTTGCTGCATTCTCAGAGTACAAGCTCTTCCTCTAACACTGCACTATGGAGGAACCTAAGAAGTGACTATCTAATATGACCAACGTCTTACAACTGTTTAATCCATTTTTGGTATCAGAGTATACAGGTGCCTTGAGATCACTTTTGGCATACGCTTTTGGCATCCCACCTAAAATTGCATTATTAGGACTCCCTCTATACATTTACAAGAACCCCAAACTGGATAACTGAGTTAACTGGGAATGGCTGGAATCCTCTGTACTATCTATGCTCAGGTTAACCCATTTGTGGAAAGACACCTTTTCCACTGAAATGTATGTGAATTAAGGGATAAGATATAGCCTAGTCTAAATAGGTATCTCATGCACTTGGGCTGAAAAGATCCCTTGATGTGAGGAATATATTTGTCAGCAGATAATAATCTAGGACGAACAGAGTGAACAAAGCAGACAACCTCAGGTATTGTCCTATCTACTACACACCTAAACTAAATTTCCAATGTGGAGGAGCAAGACAAACAGCACAATGAGGAGAGCAAGAAGGAATAAAATTATTTATTTTCCCTTCTGCTTCCTCACCAAGACAAGTAGAAAAGGGCAAAAAAGAAGCTGTGAAAGAGCTTCCGTCCTCTTCAGTATGGTCCTGGGACAGAGCTGCTCTGTGCTGCCTCTCCTTCCCCCCTCCAGATCCCTTGGTTTTGGCTGGCCCCAGGATTAGGAGCAAGCCCCTTGCAACTGGAGCTTCTATTGCAAACAGAAGTTCCATGTGCTGAGGGTTTATAGGACTGGACCCATAATTTGCTCAATTACTAGTATAAAGAAAATCTTAGGGAACATAAGTAACAGCAACTCCTAACCAAGCACATTTGCACTTCATCTGAAACCCGGTATGATTTATCAGGATCACACCCCCTCTTTCTCCAGGATCTAAAGCAATTTGTGTAGCTTAAATCAACTATTAAATGTATAACTAGGAGATAAAATCACAAACCCAGATCTAATTGGTATAGCTTAAATTAAGTTTTACATTTATTGCTTGGAGATAAAATTTGGGTAGAATAACTATTACAACAGAATTAAGGAAAAGAAAACAGATATGGTGTGGGACCTACAGTAACTTTTATCTAAAACACATGTCTGATGGAGGCAGGAGTCTGCAGAAAACATCTGACACTACTGCTCTGTAACCCCCATTTGCCAGAGCAACACCATTCTGGGTAGTGAGGGGATAATATTAAATCTTAAACACAGTGCTGATTTTGGAAAAAATATAAAGACATAGGAAGTTCATTCAACAATGCATGCAGCTTACGTGTACAGAATACTACAAGAATTAGTTTCCCAAGGAAGACTTTTTTAACATCAAGTTTTTTATATAGGTTTAAAAGGTACAGTTAATAGAATTAAAAAAACTGAGACAGATAAACTGATGAAGATAATTATTTTAACGAACACTAACGTCCAAGGAGACTGAAAGCAACAACAAAAAACAAAATTACATCTTAAAATAGTGTAGTTTGGTTTCATTTCCAGTATAATAGACATTGCGCCAGGTTTTTCATGTTATTATCCCTAGTATTTCCTTTTTATCTTCTACAAATTTATACTAGGAAATATTAAATCATGTTTGTGTATCGGATGTTCTTGATGAAAAGTTCAACAATTCTATTCAATAGATGTGATTTTTTTGTTTTAGAATTAAAGAGTAATTTAGGTTTGTAGGGATCTCTGGACATCACCTGGTGTAGTGTTGACTGAAAGGAAGGCATACCCCAGGGTTACATGATTATTCAGGGCCTTGTCTAGTCATACATTTAATTTCTTCAAAGAGGTAGCCTCTCTGAGCGAGCCCTTTGCAACTTATTCCACTGCTTGACCAGTGTCACTGTGGAGTTTTTTCCACATATCTGAAAGGAAATTCCTTTGCTGCAGCTCGTGTTCATTGTCTTTCATCCTTTCAATGTGCACTTCTGAGAAGAGACTGGCCTTGACTTCTCTGTGACCACTGATTAGGTAGTTGAAGACTTTGGTGAGATACCTTCCTTTAGCCTTCTCTTTCACATTTTAGTGCAAACTCTATTACATCTTATATGCAAAATTTTTTGGCCACTCAGAATTTGCAGAAGGCCTGTAGGAGAGTAGAACTGTAACAAACAAGGAGACAATAAAAGTTGATGCAACGATTCCCACCGAGTTCTTATTCCTTGGTTTGTAATAATAATTTAAAAAACAAAAAACGAAAAACAAAAAAAACCACCTTGTATTTTGCTAGACATTTTCAACCAAACGTGCCAGGAAAATGCCTGCTGCAGTCCTCCAAAGCAAGGTGAAACATCAGTGCAAGCTGCAGAGGTCTGAGGAGAAAGGCACAGGATACGGGCTTAGGCAAAAAAATATACGTTCAAAATTTCTCAGCTCTTCACACAAATGAAAACAGCTCTTAAGTGAGCACATTAATCTCTGCAAAACAGCAATATTACTTGCACAGGAGAGTTTGTGCTCAAAAGATCATACAATCAACTCCAGCTGAATATCTCCAGACAAAGTTTCTCTGTTTAATAAAGAACATGCCTGTTCAGTGACCTCTGTCACTGTGTATTTTTTACCCCCATATTGCCCAACAGAACTCTAAGTGTTTGCACTTGTGCAAATACTGTCTGATTCCTGGTAGATCCCACTGAAATTGTGGGATAATTAATATGTTTAAACCTCTTTTTTTGTTGTTTTTAATAAACTTTTGGTTTTTCTAGTGCTTTGGGTATTCTCCTTTCTGTCATTTCCATCATAGTGTAGGCCAGGAGCTCAGAGGGAATTCCAGAAGGCAATTTTAGTGGTGCTTTTCTCTCTTTCCACGGAGAGAGGTTTAGATAACCAGAATATCTTCCATATGGAATGGAGATGTACCACAGGCAGGTAAAGTGAGCTGTGACTAAACCTAGTTTTAGGATTAGCCTTTGCCACCTTTATTTGCATTAAGAGGCTTCCAAAAGAAGTTTGTAGTAGAGGAAGATGTTAATCTCCTGAGTTGAGGCAAATAACTACAGCAATTCTTGTGAATGACAGCCACTCCCAGACACTTGCTGGACACCATCTGGAGCAGGTTATCACCAGGGACAAAGAAATAAAACTTGGGTGTTATACTCAGAGCTTCTGCACCAGTTACTGCTTTTTTTCAGTGGACACATGGTTAGTATCATTTGTGTACAGCAGCTCCAATACAGTTTTACTTGCAGTTCTGTTGCTGTGCAAAAATGTAATACTGTTGCTGTTGCTGCTTTTTGTGACACTGAAACTGTATCTTTCAAAAATGGCCTGTAAAGCCGCAGTTCTAGGGGAAAGCCTAATTTTTAACGCCCTTTTTGTCTCCCTTTAATATCTCTGCTTCACAACCCTTCACTCCTGCCTAACAGATATGTTATGCCCGCACAGCAGTCTTCAGCTCCCTGTACCTGAACACAGGTACTTTAAATTAGTTGACATGTTTGGTTTAACCTCTACACCTTTTTTCTCAAAGGCTTGTGACAACAGACAGTTAAAGGGATGCTCTGGAAAGCTTCTTTAAAACAACATTATGTATGTACTGCAAATTGCATCCTGTGAAAGAGAGGATTATAAAGACGCCTACACCTACAGATACCGTGGTCTATATACATTCCATAGAACAAGGATTGTTTTCTCTCAGGACTGGAAACAGTTGATGCACTTATTTAAAAAAAAAAAAAAAACCCAAACCCCGACCTCCCCCAAAAAACCCCTCTTTGTTATTCTTTCTTTGAGAACCCTTGCTGACCACTTATTTCTTTCTAGGTCTAGAGTCTTTATCTGCATGATGGCAAACAGACAAGCTGAAAGGAACAACTAATGCCCACAGTCATTCTCTATAAATTCAGTTTCAAAGCTAAATACTTTAGCTACAGAACAAGCATTTCACAGATCAAACAGATCTACTCTAAAGCACACAGAGCTTGACAGAAGAAGAAATTATGTGCTGATTAGCTGATGCAAGTTAATACTGTTCAGCTGAATTCAGCAGACATGCATGCATTTGGTGATGTGACTAAAATTACTTTTTTTCACTGTCTTATCCACAGAGGCAAAATACCTGCTACTTGAATCAAGGTTCTTCGTATGTTTCCTTTTTACTTTTTCCCCTTTCCTTAGTTCTTATTAGCTTGTAAAACCTTTGACTCAATCTCTGTAACTCTTCTAAATTACTGCAATAAATTGGGATATCACAATATACAGAAAGTAATATTCAGATTTTCCCCTCACTTGACCAAGGAATGATTCAAGCTGAGCTTAAATACATATCTAGGAAATAAATTTGTTTCAGATGTGTCTGTTCAAAAGCTTCAAAAAACAGACAAATAAAACCACTTCTCCCAGAAATGTAGCTGAGTGGTTATATTGCTTCTAGGAATTAAAGTCCGGATGTGTAGTCAAGTACTGTTTCATCTCCTTTGCCATCAATATGATCTGTCCTTTGCATCAACAAAGTTTTAATAGGTTACATTGAATGTTGTGCTGAATTTTTTATTTCTTCTTTAAAATAAACATCAGTCACTCTTCTAACTCTGTTTTCATGTCAGGAGGACTCGTAAACAAGATACGTATGTAAAACTCCACTAAGAAACCACTTTTTTTTTCATAATTTGAATTAATATTTGGCTTGAACCATTTTTAAAATATTTTTCCCTCCATTTTCTTATTAAATAAAACTAAGCAGTTCTAATAAATTGTTCCCTTACCTTTCTTAACTGCAAAACTAAACAAATAGCAAGACCTTGGTGTAACATCTTGTCTCTTTTTCAAGACTAAAACATATTTCTCTTAAATTCTGATTGCCTTTAAGACTATAGTGAGAAGTGATACCCTGATACTATGACAAACTAAGCTGAATAATAGATAAGATTTTAAAAATCTGTGGAGAAGGATAGAAAAGAGAAAAAGTTACCGGAAATATTTTTAACAGAAGCCAATTATAATTAAAATGATACGTATGGTAGTGGAAATTAGGTGGATTTGGCTTCACTGATTAGATACATTAGATACATGAAGAGGCCATATTCAACATAAATATTTACTCCACTACATACAAACATTTTTGAAATTAGACGTAAAGAAACTGATCTTTTCTTTTCCCGTTAAAAAAAGAAAAAAAGATCAGACACATAAACATATATCTACATATTTTCATTTCTTTAAGTGCCTAAAGAACATTGTTGTAAATAGAAGGTAAGTTATCTTTAGCTATTGAAAGATGGCAGAGGAAGGAATGGCTTCAAGAACTGCTGTAGAAGGACTATATTTCAGGACAGCAATTTCAGTGGAATTAAAACAGGTAGTGAGCTAAAGTGAAATCGGAAAAAAAGGTGAGTATGTATTTTTCAGTCATTTCTTTTTGGCTTAACAGTAGGATAACATTTCAGCATACATTTTCTCTAGTGGGAGGAAAAAAGGAGTGAAATAAATACTAGGAATGTAACACAAAGGAAAAGTGTGGGACAACAGAAAATTAGAACAATCACAGTCCCTGCCTTCCTTTCACTACAGTCCCACATATTAAATCCCTGATGGCACTGAAAATGTGATTAAGAGATTAAAGCTATCTAAATAGCAGTTTGCTGTTATATGTAAAAGAAACTTTGAAAAATTCGTAATTCAACTCTGTCTCTGTATCTAATTGCTTGTATTTTGTAGCACTTATCCCTCTTCCTCATTTAGCACTCCTAAATATTAACACATTTTATTTCTTAATGAGAACTTATAGCATTTGATTAGATAAAACAAGGCAAGAAATTTAAAAACATAGCTGTCAGTAAAATCAAACCAGTATATTATTGATTACTAAAGACTAAAAAAAATCTTTACTAACAATCTTTTTAGATAGCATCAAAAAGTTGAGAGTTTTTCTGAAAAATAAACTCTTCCTTTATTTTTTCAAACACCAGAAGAAAGGCAGGAAGAAGGTATTTATTATAATGAAATAATGGAACTAATCTTTAGAGGACAAATCAATTATGATGAAAAAATAATAAAATGATATGAAAGAAGCAATGAAGTCTTGTCACAAATGAGTGGTTAGGTCGCTTAAAGAATCATCATCAAAGGTATTTGTAAGAAGTGACTTTTAACAGGAGTTTATGAAACATGACTTAACAAAGTTTGTTGGCAAGGTTCACTCTATTACTTATCGAATGAATGGAATACAAATTCAAAGTAGGATTAAGATAAAATTATTTATGCAGAGGTTGAGGAAAGATGTAACGGGTAAAGGAGGCGCTGCCATTGAATCACAAAGTTCAGAAAAAAAACCCTTACTTTCTAAACTTCTTCTCATAGAGGACCCTAGGTGACGCTGGATCCAGACTTGGCCTCAGACCAGAATGGTTTATGTCTAAAGATATGTCTAGCAGCAGTTTAAGGTTCGATGACAGTTAGAGAGAGAGAGGGAAAATCACAGAATTTTAGCAGAAATTAACTGTTGGTTAAGCTAGTATTCACAAAGTGATTAGAAAGAATTCACTACTGTAATCACAATAACAGGATATTATAATTTGGATCGATTCACACACACACGCACACAGACAAGATGCATAGATAAAGGTACCTGTTAAAATTCCCCTCAAGTTCAGTGAAAAACCCACTTTATTTTCCTCAATGGGCGAAGGTCAAACTTCAAGGACTGAGGGATCCCCTGCAGCCCAAGTTCCATTAGCAACAGTAATTTTGAACTCAAGAGTGCAAGGGCTCTGAGAGGCGTCCCACTCAGAGGGAGGTGCTGGGGACAGCCCACTATGGTCCAGAGGAGCTCTAAGGGCCTTTCTTGGTACTGCTGTTTATAGGGTCATGAGATGATTGACTTTGGTCAGTAAATTTCCATCCTGGCCACATTTCAGGTTGGTAACTACTGGAGTTCTCAAGATTCTAGTAACACTGGTACAGATCTACCCAAGTTACAGTCCAGGTAGGATACGTTCAAAGGCTGTCAGGGGATGACTGATTATTTGTGCTTTTGTTCCCCACCTCGGCCAGGCAATCGGAGTTCCTGGTATGGTCAGTGCTATTCCCCACCTTAACTATGTAAGAGTTCCCAGTACAGTCAAGGGATGCTTAACCACCCAACTCCTTGCACAAAAGATAAGACTGGATGGGAATTCCTGAGGTTGTAGAGCCACTGGGGGGGGGGGGGGGGGG